>JGI2924J29684_1078405_pt1 | contig 47305 bp, 45 predicted proteins | sample BenlonsequencITS_FD_29684 | JGI IMG/M metagenome (IMG submission 29684) | reverse complement strand
TAGACGGTCAGCCAGTTTAGCCTTCCCTATTCGAAACTTATTAAGGGGCGTGAGAAACTAAAGTTTCAACACGCCCCCTTAATATTTCTGTAAAACAAGTGGTGGTATGATTTGTTGAAGTATTTGTTGTATGATATGTTAAAGTGAAAGGAGTCAATTTGCGAGTTCGATTTGGAAGGGCGGATAATATGAAGTACACCGAATTTGAATTCAAGACAAATGATGGAACTAAACTTTTTGCACGGGAGTGGCAGCCGGTCAGCAGTCGGCTTCGGGGTGTTGTTTTCCTGGTTCATGGTTTAGGAGAACATAGTGGGCGCTATGCCAATCTGGCTCTAAAACTAACTCAGGCGGGGGTTGCATTGTCTGCCTTTGACCAACGCGGTCACGGTAAGTCACAAGGCCAGCGAGGGCACTCGCCATCTTTCGATAGGCTGTTAGATGATATTACCTGCTTTAAAAATGAGCGTTCAAAATGTTTACCAGGTTTGCCTTCTTTTCTATATGGACACAGTTTAGGCGGCAACTTAGTGCTAAATTATGTTTTGCGTCGACAACCCCAGTTTTCCGGGGTGGTGGTAACAAGTCCCTGGCTCAAGTTAGGGGTTGAACCTCCAACACTGCTTAGGGTACTGGTAAGATTTTTAAGTAAGCTGTGGCCAACTTTTACAATTTCCAGTGGACTGCTATTAGATGCCCTTTCTCATGATCCCAAGGTTATTAAAGCTTATCAAGAAGATCCTTATATTCATAATAAAATCTCTCTTGGTTTACTTACAGCTATGGATTGCGCAGGACTTTGGGCTATTAAAAATGCCAATCAATTTAATCTTCCTTTATTGCTAATGCATGGCGGAGGAGACAAAATTACATCTCCTGAAGGATCTAAGGAATTTGCCGCTTCTGTACCTGAAAATTGTACCCTAAAAATCTGGAGAGACTTATTTCACGAGCTGCATAATGAACCGTCGAAAGAAGAAATACTTAACTACGTCATTAACTGGCTGGAAACTCAAAGTAAACGTCAAGATCAGTGAATTAAATTGGATTATGATTGAGGTGTAATATGGAGGCGACTAGACAGCTCTATTGGAATATTGACGGGAAGTCAACAATGTATGCTTTTGCTCTGATCGCCTTGGTTGTTTTTACGATTGGAATCATTAACAAGATTAGGGGTTGGCAGCAGGGGAGAGCTTTGGCATTTGATAATTTGAGTTTGAGGCTTCGAGAGTTTATTTCTACAATGGCTAGGCACGACCAGGGAGTTTTTAGAGGGAAATTTCGCCGTTATGCCCATTTAGGAATTTTCTATGGTTTTATAGTTTTAACCTTCGGAACCTTGGTTATTGCTATTCAGGATCATTTTGGGATCCCTTTATTCTATGGGCTGAAGTATTTAGTTTTAAGCTTGTTGCTTGATTTGTCTGGACTCTTGGCAATGGTTGGAATATTGATGGCTGCTTACAAACGATATATCGATAAACCCGACCATGAGGATTACACACTAGACGATGCCCTCTTATTAATCATTGTATTTTCAATTCTGCTAACGGGTTTTTTCTTAGAGGGTTTAAGAATTTACTCTGTATATGACCCGTGGGCATGGTGGTCGCCAGTGGGTCTGTTCTTTGCTCTAATGATTCAATTATCCGGCTTATCGACTGAGTTGTCTTTAGCTGTCCATGCCTTTATCTGGTATTTTCATATGTTATTGACCTTTGGGTTTATTGCCTATATTCCTTATTCCAAGTTGTTTCATATGTTTGCCTCTCCACTTAATATCTTCTTGAAATCCAATTCACCCATTGGCACCTTGACTCCGGTTGATTGTTTGTCAGAAGGTGAGAAGAGGGTTGGGGCCGGGTATTATTATGAATTTAACAAGAAACAGCTGCTGGAATTAGATGCTTGTATTTCTTGCGGAAGATGCCAGAAAGGCTGTCCGGCACATTTAAGTGGAAGACCCTTGTCTCCAAGAGTTTTGGTGCAAACCTTAAAAAAGCATGCTAATAAAAAAGCTACTCCGCTAATCGATCAGGTGATTTCCCAAGAGACCCTCTGGTCATGTACGACTTGTGGACTTTGCGAGGTCAAATGTCCGATCTACATTGAACATATAAAAAGAATTGTTGATTTGCGCAGAGGCCTTACTTCCTCAGATAATGATTTTCCTGTTGAGATTCATTCGGTCTTTAATAATATTTCTGAATCCGGAAATCCTTGGGGAAACAATGTAAGATCGGTTTTTTCTAATTTAGAATTAGCATCCTCACCCCAGCAGTGGGAGAAAAAACAGACGGATGTCCTGTATTGGCTAGGGTGTTATGGCTCATATGAATCGCGTAATCAGAAGGTTTCTCAGTCAATGATTACTATTCTAGAGAAAGCAGGAATTGACTATGCGGTATTGGGAGGAAAGGAGAAGTGTTGCGGAGATTCCGTCAGGCGCCTCGGTAACGAAAAACTCTTTCAGCAGTTGGCCTATGAGAATGTTAAAACATTAAACGGATATAAATTTAAAACAATTTTGACACATTGTCCTCACTGCTTTAACACCTTAAAAAATGATTATCCACAGTTTGGTGGTTCTTATCAAGTGATGCATCATTCGGAATATATCCTAGAGCTTATTCGTTCCGGGAGAATAATACTCAAAGAATCCAATGGAAGCAAAGTTACCTTCCATGATCCCTGTTATTTAGGAAGATACAATCAGGTTTATAATGCTCCAAGAGAGGTTTTGAAGGAAATTCCTGGGTTAGAATTACTCGAGATGAAGAATAATCAAGGAATGGCTTTTTGTTGTGGCTCAGGTGGTGGTAGTATATGGATTGAGGATAAAGGAGATAAAAAAATTCATAGCCTTTTAGTCAAAAAGGCTATGAGAACTGAGGCAGATATTTTGGTCAGTGCTTGTTCATTATGTTTGAAGACCTTGAGTGAAGCGGTAAGTTCTGAGAGTGTGGATATGCAAAGTAAGGATATAGCTGAACTTGTAGCAGACGCTCTTTAACTATCTAATGGGATTACGAACCAGGCAACCAGATAGGCCAAAAATCCTGTTCCTCCTACGAACATTAGTAGAATAGCTGCAATCCGGACAAGACTTGGGTCTAGGTCTAAGTACTCTGCTATTCCTCCGCAAACCCCACCTATTTGTTTATTAAGGCTAGATCGATACAAGCGTTTCGACATATTTCCTCCTCCTTTTCGATCATTTTCAGCCTGTGAATAATTTCTCAGCTTTGTTTTCTCTTTGTGCTTTCTTTACCATTACACTCTTTATACGTACTAGGTAATGAAAAAGTTACAGATTTTTTATAAAATACTCTACCCAATTTGCTTATCTACTCAATAATCCTTTCAAAACAAACTCTTTAGGAATTAAGTTTATTATCGAAATCAGAATTATAAAAAAGAGTTCTTTAACCAATTGTTCGGTAAAGGGACGCTGATTGATTTATTAAAATATGGGTTGGCTTGGAATTGTTCTCGATAAGCAACTAATCAGTGATTTATATTATCAAATATATGTTATATTAATTTATCTTGCTAGACCTAAAATTTGACAAGCTTAAAAAAAGATAGAATAATGGTGGTAATAATCATGAATTTAATGGGGATTGAGGGATATATTTGAAAAAGATTATTGGAATATTTCTGAAGGGCTTACTCGTTTTAACACCTATTGTTCTGACATTTTACATTCTCTATAAGATGTTTATAGTAACTGATGGTTTATTTAAGGGGATTCTGGAACGAGAGGGGTTATACTTTCCGGGTCTTGGCGTAATAGTCACCTTGGCAGCTATTTTCTTGGTGGGAGTATTGGCTTCAAACTGGCTGACGAACAAAATACTCAATTACTTGGAAAAAGTTCTCATTAAGGTTCCGCTGCTAGGAAATATCTACGGAATTATTAAAGACACTGTAAATTCTTTTTCTTCAAATAAAAAGGGATTTTCTCGTTTGGTAAGAGTTTCTTTGTCTGAGGACATTAAACTTCTTGGCTTTATTACCAATGATGAAGAAAGTGCCTTTATTCCTAAAGGTTATGTGGCTGTTTATCTGATGCAAAGTATGCAATGGGCAGGGAATTTAATCTTAGTGCCGAAGGATCAAGTGCAACTGATTGATGTTTCTTCAGAGGAAGCACTAAAGTTTATTGCTTCTGCGGGACTTTTGAATAAACCCGTCTCCCCAAGCAACCTCAAAAATTCAGACTTACCCAATGGGTAAGTCTGAATTTTTCCCTGCGGAGGGATCATTTTCGAATTTGCTGATTTTTACTCAGGTAAAAAAGTTGCACAATCCGTCATGTCGGTACTTTTGGCATTTTGTGGTTGAACTTCAATTTTATCAGCGTAGCAGTGATCCCCAGATCCGTAATAATGGCATGTGTTTACAACACATTTAATCCCACCGTTAGGTTGAGGCATTTTATTGGCACGTCCAGTCATTTCAATTCCTCCTAGTAGCTTTTTTTAAGACTCAGGTAAAAATGTAGCACAGTCTGTCATTTCAGTGCTCTTAGCATTAGGGGATTGAACTTCGATTTTTTCGGCATAGCAGTGATCGCCGGAACCATAATAATGACATGTATTAACTACGCATTTAATTCCTTCATTAGGTTGAGGCATTTTCTTAATTTGCATTGTTGAACATTCCTCCTTTGTTTTTGAATCCAAAAGTATTGTTTCCGATTTGCCACTTTTAATGAATACCAATATGATCCAAATCAGATTCATACTTATGAAATAATTTATCTTAAATCTAGAAAGACTAGCTTAAACCATGCTATTCACTGAAATTTGCTTATGGTTTTGAGCTTTTATTTCTTTCTAGTAGAGGAGGGTTTAATGTGGATATTGATGATAAAAAACTAAAGCCATTTAAAGCTAAAGCTTTAGAGTATATAAAGGACAAGGATAAATCTATGGGCTTATTAAATGAAGCAATTCAGAAGGCCTCAGCACAGAGGAATCGATTAGGTGAGGTTTGGGAAAAGCTGCATTTGTTATTTGGTGTATTCAGAGACTGGCTTAATGGCAGCTATAAGGAACTTCCCAAACGATCGCTTTTCATGATTGTCTTAGGCATTGTCTATTTTGTATCTCCTATAGATGGTGTTTTCGACTACATTCCTTTTGGTGGATTAATTGATGATGCAGCAGTGGCTGGCTTTGTTATATCTCAAGTGAGTGCAGATCTTGAAAAATACAAGCTGTGGAAAAAGCAGGTTAATTCTGAGATTGAGTCTGAGGAAAACCGGGAAAATTCGAGCTAGCAAATGGTGGAACTATATTTCTTGATGAAATCGGGGATATGCCGATGCATCTGTCATACCTCTATGTAGGTGGACGGCATTTATAGAATAATTCGAGCTTGAGAATGGACTTTCCAATCACAACTGAGTTGAAATTATGTTTTCTATCCTTTTTTATGTAATCCACCTAAGGACAGGATAACCAATCCGCCAAAAACCAGAATCATCCCAACTTGAGAAAGAATAGATAATTTTTCTTTAAGCAGAAACAATCCTAATGCCGCTGCTGTAACTGGTTCCGCAAGGGATAAAGTTACTGCTTTGGGAAAGGGTATTTTGGCTAAACCATGTGAAAACAAAACATAAGCCAGAGCTGTGGTCACTAATCCCAAATGAAGGGCAACACCTGCACCTGGGATAGTTTTCAGCCACTCAAGGTTGTAATAAAAAAGAAAAGGAGAAAGTAGAAGTGCCCCAATGAAGAATACAATCCCGGCAACAGCTTCCGGAGGGTAAGACATTAGTAGTTCCTTGCTGATTGCGGCATAAAGCGCATAAGAGGCACCAGCTCCCAAGGCCAGGATGACGCCAATGGAGTTCAACGCTAGTTTCTGGCCGCCAGTAATTAGCAGAATACATCCAATAACTGCGAGTAAGGTGGCTGCTGTCCACTTAATCCCTGGGTTTTCTCGCCGTAAAATCAGAGATAGAAGCCCAGCGAACACCGGTGCACTACCAATAGTCACTACTGTCCCCACAGCCACTCCCGTTTTTAAAACTCCGGCAAAGAAGAAAAGCTGATAAGCAGCCATACACCCGGCTGCGAGGAATGTGGTTCCCTTGAACCAAAGGGAATTTCCCACCAAAGCTCCCCGCCGCCAGGCAAAAATTAAAAGAGCCGCTCCTCCTACCGCCAGGCGAACCGATCCGATGGACAATGGCGATACGCCGGGAGGGGCAAAGAATTGGGCTGTGCCTGTTGTTCCCCAGAGCACCGCCGCAGCCAACACTAAGCTAGAGAACAAAGTTTCATTTTGCTTCATTATTTTCTCCTTTAGCTGATTTCACAATTTGTCATAATATAGTAAAAGAGCAGCTTCTTTTTAGATAATAATAAAGCAAAGTCATAAAGTTATTTTCACCGGGATTAGGATTTTTTTTAGCGTATCTTCATATTGTTCCGCCGGTATTCAGCTGGAGTTATACCTTCGATTTCTTTAAATACCCTATCAAGAGAAGACTGGTGGACATATCCGACTTCCCAAGCAATCTGTAAGATATTAAGACTTGTACCAAGAAGCAGTTGTTTTGACTGCTCAATTCTCACTTTTTTCAGATATGCCATCGGGGTACAGTTCATAATGCCTTTGAACCATGAACAAAAATAACTAACGGTGTAATGTTCTAAAGAAGCGAGCTTCTCCAGGCTTATCTGTTCGTTATAGAATTTCTGAATATATTTAACTGACTCCGGAATCTGATATTCTGTCAAGTAGGTATTAAAAAAATGAAAAAGAGAACTGATCCTGGATGATTCGATTTTACCTTGACCAGCTTCACTTAAAAGAAGGAATCTAATGGCCTTCCATTTCTCATCCATTACATAGTTTTGTCCACTTGGAAAATTGTCCAATACACCCAATTGAAACATGAATCGGGGAATATCCAATACTAGAAATTTGTTGTTCTGCTTCGCCCAGAAGGTATGCTGGCAGGAAGGGGGAAGTAAAAACAAACGGGCCTCATCTAACTCTAATTCCTTACCGGCGGTCTTTATGTTCAGAACTCCCTGAAGCGGCAGTATTAACTGTACAAAGCTGTGGTCATGGGTGTTCATGACTTCGGTATATGTCCTATTTTCACAAATTATTCTATTATCCACTGCTGCCCCACCTTTAAAAAGCATTAGGGTGACCATAACACACTTCGATTATATATTATATTATAGGGTTCATATACAACTACCCCGGTTTTAATTAACTGGACAAACAGGCTTGTTACGATCAATATATAATTAACAAATTTGAGTTTAATGCTTAGTACCTTCGAATGACCATGATAGACGTTGAAAATGCTTAATTTTGGGTATTTCATATTTGTAATGGATAAGGAAGAAAACTATAATGTTAGGTTCATTTGCGGGGAGAGAATAATATTATTGTTCAAATTCGCCGACGCAGGCGAATTTGAACATTTTTGATTCCGCCTTTTTATAACGTTAATTACAGATAGGAAAATTAGAGAAATGGGACTCAACGCGAAAATTCCCATAGCGAATTGCAAATCCTAAATTGAGAAACCTTACAAGATTTGAACTTTGATGAATTTAGAAACTGTAAAAATGAAAGGAGGGCTGAACGCCAGAGAAACAAAGACCTATATCAGAATAGGTGTTGGTTTTTTGTTTCTTGATTTTTTATAAGTTCGGAGAACATAGCTTAAAGGAAAAATATAGATAAGTGTAGAAGCAATAAAGTGTGGGAGGATATTCAAGGGACTACAGGCAAAAATTTATATATGGGGTGTAAATTTGAAGTGTGGGAAGTATTGTATACTTAGTTTAAAAAAGTCTTGTAATCCTTAGCATCTTGTATTAAACTACGATTAATTCAATAGTTTAGTTATAGGTGCCCTTTAATTGAGGGTGAATAGGGAACCGGGTGAGAATCCCGGGCGGACCCACCACTGTATAGAGGAGACTTATGCATTTGCCACTGGGAAACCGGGAAGGCGCATACTGTCGGTGATTCTAAGTCAGGAGACCTGCCTATAATGTTGGATTCATGAATTAAGGTAAAGTTCATGGTCAATTCTCTTGTTAATATAACAAGAGAATTGACTGTGAACTTTTTATTATCTTCGGAAAGGGGGAAGGAACGGAATGGGATTTCTGGGTAGGGATGTTGAAGTTGTTTCTATCAACGAAACCCAATATCTGCTGGCTGCCTGTGACTCATGCGGGGCAATTGGTATGAAAGACTTAGATGCCTATAAGATTTCTTGGTTCATTACAGGGAAGTTGACCACAAGGGTCGCTCTTTTAGAAGTTATATCTACCGGTGGTGTAGCCCAAATGATCACTGTGGCGATTTCCAATGAGCCGTCTCCGGCGGGGGATGAGCTAATAAAGGGGGTGAAGGACGAACTGGAATCGGCTGGATTAGCCGACCTGCCCATTGTGATCAGTACGGAAAAAAACATGCCTACTCAACAGACAGGTCTGGGAGTGAGCGTCATTGGTGTTGCTGAAAAGTCAAATTTGCGCATTGGTACTTCTCAACCAAGGGATTACGTCTATTGCCTGGGACTGCCTAAGGTAGGCCCGGAACTTAGCGATCCAGAGGATCCGGAAATTGTTAACGTCAAAAGTGTCCGAGCACTTATAAAAAACTCATGGATTCATGACATAATACCAGTAGGTTCAAGGGGCATACGATTGGAGGCAGAACAACTTGCAGCCTCTATCAATACTCGCTTGCAAGTTGAACAAAGCTGTACCCTGGATTTGGGAAAGTCAGCCGGTCCGTCTACATGTTTGATTTTTTCCTCGGCAGAGGTTTTAGATGCGAACTATATTAGGGAGTTAAACTTGCCTTTAACAAGAATCGGCGAGTTGGCTTAATTTTAGGAGGGAATTTTATGCAAAGCTTAGGAAGAGAAGAACAGGAATTGAAACTATCTCCTTGGAATGTAAAAAGACTATCTATCATGGCAATTTTTATTGCCTTAAGTGCGGTTGGGGCACTTATTAAGATCCCCAGTCCCGTTGGTACTATCGGGATGGATTCCGCACCCGGTTTTTTTAGCGCTTTAGCCTTTGGGGGAACCACCGGAGGGATTGTCATTGCTTTTGGCCACATGTTGACCGCAGCTGTAAACGGTTTTCCCATGAGTATTCCTGTCCACTTATATATCGCTTTACAAATGGCTTTATGGGCCGTGGCTTACCGCTGGGTGAATGAAAAAATCGGCTTGATTCCTGCGGTCATCGTCGGAATACTCCTTAATGGTGTGGTATCCGCTTTTGCTATGCTGCCTATGATGGGGATGGGAGGAGTTTTAGGATTGTTGCCTTTCCTGGCTGTTGGGGCAGCTTTAAACGTGATTATCTCCGCTGTTGCATATAAAGCAATTAAAGGAAGCCGGCTCATTTAAGCTTGAGGTGAAAAATATTGATAGAACTTAAGGATCTTTCTTATACTTATCCAAATGCTTCGGAGCCCAGCCTGAGAAACATCAATCTCAGCGTAGAAAAAGGGAAATTCGTTGCGTTGCTGGGTTCCACAGGAGCGGGTAAAACTACTTTGAGCTTATGTTTGAATGGGCTGATTCCCCAACTTTTAGAAGGGAAACTATCCGGCCGGGTGCGTATTGCCGGAAAGGACGTGGGCAAGACTGCAGTTCAGACTTTAGCCAAGGTATTAGGACTTGTATTGCAGGATCCGGAAACCCAAATAATCGGGAGAAGTGTTGAAGAAGACACTGCCTTTGGCCCTAGGAATTTCTTGGTGCCTGCTACGGAGATTGAGCAGAGAGTAGATCAAGCCTTAGCAACGGTTCGCCTTACAGGATATAACCACCGCTTAACCGAGGAGTTATCTGGCGGTGAAAAACAACGCCTAGCTATTGCCGGGGTCCTCGCCATGGAACCTGAAATACTGGTCCTTGATGAGCCAACTTCAGAACTCGATCCCCTTGGAAGATCAGAGATCTATGATACCTTAACTGCTTTACGACGGAAAAAGAATTTAACGATTTTACTTGTCGATCATTCCACTGAGGAATTGATGGATAAGGTTGATGAGGTTGTTGTACTTAACCAGGGGGAGTTGGTTTGGAGAGGAGTTCCATCAGATCTCTTCCGAAATCTGCCTCTCTTGCGTAGGTGGGGAATAAAGCCCTTGCCCGTTAGTGAGATTGGCTGGGAGTTCTATGAAAGAGGGTGGATTTCTTTGGCGGAAATCCCCTTAGACATTCCTGCTGCGGAAGGTTTGATTAGAAAGTTGTTACCGACATACGGAGCTAGGCCTAGGCATCCTTTAGAGCGAGAAAAATATCTGGGGAAATCTCAACATCAAAGTCAACAAAATGGAGAGACCTCTCTTTCCATGCGGAAACCTAATCTTTCTGAGAAAGTCCTTGCCGTGGAAATCAAAGATCTAACCTACCAATACAACTCAGGTTCACCCGCTTTGAGAGGAATAAATCTAACAGTTAAGTCCGGCGAATTCCTAGCCTTGATCGGGCAAAATGGGGCGGGCAAAACCACCTTAGCGAAACATTTCAATGGACTCTTGCAGCCCACCGGCGGCGAAGTCATCATAGAAGGAATGAACACCCTGAGAGTTGATACCTCGGAATTGGCTAAAATCGTTGGCTATGTCTTTCAAAATCCCGACCATCAGATTTTCTCAGCGACTGTTGAAAAAGAATTAGAATTTGGTCTTAAAAATGCAGGTTATCGGGGTTCGGAGATTAAAAAGCGAGTTACAGAGGTTCTGGAGTATACAGGTCTGGAACCCTATCGCAGTGTTCATCCTTTCAGTCTGGGAAAAGGTGAACGGCAAATGATTGCTGTGGCTTCCATCTTAGTATTAAAACCAAAACTACTGATCATCGACGAGCCAACCACTGGGTCAGACTGGTCCGGGGTTCAGAAGATGATGGCTTTGATACAAAAGCTCCACTCAGCAGGGACTACCATCATCATGATCAGTCATGACATGGATTTAGTGGCTCAATATGCCAAGCGGGTCATTGTCATGAAAGATGGGGAGATTTCCCTGGATGGTACTCCCCAGGAAATATTTTCTGATGAAGAAGTGCTGCGGGAATCATTCCTTGCAGCCCCCCAACTCTGTAAGCTATCCTTACAGTTGAAGGATGTTCTGGGGCCTCAAATCTTTGTCGAAGCAAGTGAATTTATAGGGTTGTTTGAAAGCGGGGAGCAGAGGGGATGCTAGAATACTTGCCAGGGGATACCTTGATCCATCGACTAGACGTACGCACCAAAATGCTGGGATTTCTAGGGTTTATTATTGTATCATTTCTTTTTCAAGATCCAGTGTTTCAGCTTGGGATCCTTTTGTCGGCAGGACTAATAGCTCTATGGATAAAAATTCCCTTAAGGAAAATCTGGGGAATGATGATTCCCTTGATTCCCATCATCATATCGATTATTCTAATCACAGGGTTTACCTTTGCCCCGGAGCGTTTTGAACGGGTCTCCAGCCAAGCAATCCTCTTTTACGCCCTGCCCGGAGAAAGAGTAGGGGCTACTGTGGGTGGATTTATGATGGGAACTACGTTTATCCTGCGCTTAATTAGCATGATGATTACTTCATCAGTGTTGATGTTGACCACATCTCTGGAGGATTTTACTCAATTTTTTCAAAAGATGAAGGTTCCAGCCGAGGTTTCCATGATGTTAACTATGGCAATACGCTTTATTCCTACGTTGGATAAAAAACGTCGGCAAATTTTAGAAGCCCAAAAAGCTCGGGGAACAAAATTCAAGGAGAAGGGGATCATCGGTTCTATTCGTTCCTATCTGACCATTATGATTCCCATGTTTATTAATTCGATCATAATGGCGAATTCCTTGTCAATGGCCATGCTGAATCGTGGTTATGGCTTAACGAGAACCTGGACAACCATGGGCCAAATTACCTTTAATTCAAGGGATTACTGGACAATGGCTCTTATAGGTTTAGGATTGGGGATGGCCTTTTATGTGCGATTTGGCTTGCAGCTAGGAGTTCTTTGATAGAGACAAACTAACCTAATACATAATAATTGGGAAGTAGTTTGCATGGTGTTAGTACATGACCTATACTTTATTTAAGATAATTCATATCTACCTTCGATAGAATTCATACCAAGTGAACCTTTGGATTAATTGATGTGGGAGAGAAAACCATGGCAAGAGATAAAGATCGACATACTTGGCGAGAAGGATATACCACAGGAAGTTGTGCCGCCGGGGCGGCAAAAGCTGCCTGCCTCCTCTTGAGAGGAGAGAGTTTGGCTGAGCAGATTGAGATACCGCTCCCCAGTTCAGCCCGGCTGACTATGCCCATCCATAGTGGAGAAATCCATAACTTGGAAGGGAGAGCTTGTATTTTAAAAGACGGCGGAGACGATGCGGATATTACTCATGGCCTGGAGATTCAGGCCCTTGTGCGGTTAATCTCACCTCAGGGAGAGGTTCTTATTCGCGGAGGCCGGGGAGTTGGAACGGTTACTAAGAAAGGCCTGGCCATTCCCGTTGGAGAAAGTGCCATTAATCCTGTCCCCAGAAGGATGATCAGGGAAGCAGTCCGGGAGGTTTTCCCGGTGGAAGAAGTTGAAATTACTATCGAAGTTCCTGCCGGAGAAACCACGGCCTTGCGCACCCTTAATCCCAGGCTGGGAGTGATTGGAGGAATCTCCATCCTTGGAACAAGCGGGATTGTTCGGCCCATGTCTGAAGAGGCCTTTAAAACCTCGATCCTGCCGGAGTTGGATCAGGCTGTAGCTTATGGATATAAAGCCATTGTGCTTACTCCAGGGCATTATGGATTCAGAGTAGCGACAGAGGGCTTTAAAGTTCCCCCGGAGGCTGTCATTCAAATGAGTAATTTTGTGGGCTACATGCTGGAAGAAGCAGCTTATCGGGGTATTGAGGAGGTCATTCTCTTAGGGCATGTAGGCAAGCTCATCAAAGTCTCGGCTGGGATTTTCCACACTCATAATCGGGTCGCCGATGCTCGAATGGAAATCTTGCTCGCCCATGCTGCCTTAGCAGGACTCAATCTAGACAGCTTGAAGTATCTGGCTGAGTTTCCAACCACCGAAGGAGCAACCACTGAACTCTTGCAAATGGGTGAGCAAAAGCTGCTTCACCACTTGGCCCATTTGGCAAGTGAAAGAGCCCAGGCCTTCACCTTTGGGCGACTGAGTGTGGGGACAATTATGACCTTATTAGACGGACAGCCTGTGGGTTGGGATATGAAGGCCCGAAGAATCGTCGAGGAACAAGGGTGGGCCTGGACAAGTGAAATTTAGTTAAGTGAAACGCATGAAAGGTGGTAAATAGAAGCGGCGTGAGAGGTAAGTCCTCTCACGTCGCTTTTATTATCACTCTTCTTATTTAGATTTAGAGTATTTCGTCAGCACTTGATTTTGAAAATCATCCATAGTCATTCCAACCTGCTCTAAAAAAGATTCCGTAAACTGTGTCTTCTCATTAGTACTTAGGTCTTGGGCCTTGGGAATTCCTTTAAGCAAAATATCCGTTATGACCTTCTCACCTTTAGTTTTTATTAATTCGTAAACCATCATAAAGGATTCATTATAAGCTATATCACTGGCAGTTTCGGATTCTGTATTTTTCTCCCATTCGATATAACCCATTAAATCTTGTAAGGGGATCGCGGAATTCTTTAAGTCCGGAAACTCAAATTCTACATCTGTGAGATAACCTTCAGATCCATAATAAACTGCCAGTCCTTCATCGAACCATCGGGGAATGTCTTCCTTCAGGTTGTTTTCTGCCAGAAATCCTCGGATATAATAATGAGTATATTCATGCTCAAGGGTATGGATAATTTCTTCTTCATAATTCAGGTCTTGTAAATCCAGATCAAGGGAGGAAGTCTGGTAGATTTCTTCACTGACCTTTGTATTGGCCATATGAATACTTTTGTTGATATATAAGCCTAAAAGCCGTTGACTTTCGGCAATATCGTTACTCTTGCGAAACTGATCTAAATCATTGTATAGTATAAGTTCTATGGGGAAGGGTTCCTTGACATCAAACATCTTGTTTAACCGCTGTTCAATCTCGGGTATAACTTTTACTAATTTCTCAGCTAATTCTTTATCCTCTGTGAAATAGTAAACTGTTAAGCGATCATTAGGGCTTAGACTATCCAGGCTGTTAATATACTCTGCACTAGCTTTATTGGAGGAGATTTTTCGGGCCAAGTCTTTAATAAACTCAATTTTCTCCGAATTAGTTATCCTGTCTTGACTATTCTCATTCAGGAGCACCTGGGCCATAGCAGATTGACCGACACCTAATAAGAAGAAACTGGCTAGACAAGATATTAAGATGGCACTCCGAAAAAGCAAAGACCTTCGATTAGGTATTCTAAGGAAGTTAATTTTCCCTTTGATTAAACCAAATAAAACAATAATGATTAACGGCAGGCATAGGAAAAGTGTAATAACCAGTACATTTTCTAAATTACTATTGCTTGGAAGGTAAAAAAATACGATTAATCCTGCAAAAACTGTAAAAGCAATAACCCAAGATAAATAAATTAATAAAGATTTAAGGATTCCAATAATTTTTTTAGCTAAAATAGAAGCCCACTCCCTTTTTAATTTATAAATTTACAGCTTCATCAGTTTAGCAATGAATCTTGCTTTGCGCTAGAGGTATCCATTGGTAATCCTCACTGGCAAGAAAGGCAATTATTAGGCGCGAACTTGAAATGCAGATAAAATAAGGACAGAGGTGTGTTCACCTGAATCTATCACCCTCTGTCGGTTCCTTTGTTAAGGAATTAGAGATTAATTTAATATATCGATAAAAAAATAGTTAAAACCTGCCTTTCGCCTTTCGTCCTCGTTCTCCCTTGATTGTATTGCGGCATAAAAATAACGCTACTCAATAATTCTTTGTTGCAAAACGATAAATAATGTATTAGAATACAACTATCAAATAAGAGAGGTGCTATTGATGAAACGAGAAACATTCTTTTTAAAGTTAGTGGTTATTCTAATGAGTCTTCCTGTCCTTGCTTTATGTATTTTTGTGGTGCCTGAAATAGCTGAATTTTTTGCGGAGTTAAATCCAACGTTAGCTTATTTGCAATATCCCTTTCAAATGGGGTTGTATGTAACGGCGATAGTATTTTTCGTTGCCTTGTACCAGGCCTTAAGACTTTTAAGCTATATTGATAATAACCAGGCGTTTTCGGAGTTATCTGTAAAGGCTTTAAAGAATATCAAATACTGTGCCATCACCATCAGTTCTTTATACGTGGTATTTATGCCACTCATCTATCTCATGGCTGAGGTAGATGATGCCCCAGGCATTATAGTAATCGGAATGGTCATTATTTTTGGTTGCAGTGTGGTTGCGGTTTTTGCCGCTGTTCTGCAAAAACTATTAAGAAGTGCCATAGAGATAAAGTCTGAAAATGATTTAACAGTCTGAGGTGAATAAGATGGCGATTATAATTAATATTGACGTGATGTTGGCTAAAAGAAAAATGAGCGTTACAGAACTTTCGGAGAGAGTTGGAATAACAATGGCTAACCTTTCTATTCTAAAAAATGGGAAAGCCAAAGCGATTCGATTAACAACGTTAGAGGGGATTTGTAAAGCTTTAGAATGTCAGCCTGGAGATATTTTAGAATACAAAAATGACCAAGACAATTAATGATAATCAAGTTGGGATCTTTAAGTAAAAAGAAAGGGCAATGGAATGAAAATTAAATTAATCCAGCCAAAAATGAGTCTTAGACCCATGGATTCAGAATTTAAACGCTTAATGTCACCTTCCTTGTCCCTATTAGTATTAGCTGCTCTTACTCCGAAGGAACATTCAATAATCATTGAAGATGAAAATGCTAATCTACTTAACTTAGAGGATTCCCCAGATCTAGTTGGAATTACAGTGAATATTGATACTTCTAATCGAGGGTATCAAATTGCTGAGTATTATCGCAAGAAAAAGGTCCCAGTCATCCTGGGCGGGATTCATGTCAGTGCAAATCCTGAAGAAGCCTTACAGTTTGCGGATTCTATTTGTATCGGAGAGGCTGAAAACCTTTGGCTTGATATTCTTTCCGACGTAAGTCTAGGTCAACTAAAACCTAAGTATTATTCCACGATAATAGCTGATCCCAGCAAAATACCTATTCCACGCTGGAGTCTAACTCCCTCTGGAAAATACCTCTATACTAATATCATTGTTGCCAGCCGTGGATGCCCCTTTAAATGTGAATTCTGCTATAATAGCTGCGATTATGTACATCATCAATATCGCAATCGGCCAATAGCCAATGTCCTTGAGGAGATAAAACAGCTAAAAACCAAACACGTCATGTTCATTGATGATAACCTTATTGGGGATATTGGCTGGACCAGAGCATTTCTTGAGGAAATTAAACCCCTTGGTCTCAAATGGAATGCAGCTGTATCTGCTAATATACTCAATCATCTGGATGTATTAGATCAAATGCAAGAGAGTGGTTGTCAAAGCCTATTTATTGGCTTCGAGTCAATTAATGAACAGTCCATTCGAAGTGTTCAAAAGTTCCAAAATAAACGAGAAAATTATGAGCGCTTGATTCATGAGCTGCATAAGCGAGGTATTATGGTAAATGCCAGCCTTGTCTTTGGTTTTGATCATGATTCTCCCCAAGTTTTTCAAAACACTCTGGACTGGTTGGTTAAAAACAAAGTCGAAACAATGACAGCTCACATTCTCACACCGTATCCAGGTACAATTTTATATGAAAGGTTCTTTTCAGAGGGAAGGATTGTTGATTTTGATTTAAGCCATTATAACACTGCCAACGTTGTCTTTTCCCCTAAACAGATGAGTCAGAAAGAATTACTAGAGGGGTATTTGTGGATTTACAAAGAGTTCTACTCATTTAAAAATATTTTTAAAAGAATACCTGACCATCCGAAGCAAAAAGTGCCATATCTGTTATTTAGTTTAATCTATCGTAAATTTGGGAAATTAATTTCTAAAATTGCTAGTTTGGGTTTTATGAGTTCTGTTGGTAGATTAGCAAGGAAGCTTTCTTATCATATTGAGTAAGCTCTTAACCGAAGAACAGTGGCTTGTTTACTTACAACATGCCACTGTTCTTCGGTTCTATTTTCTTTCCTTATGAGTTAAGAAAAAACATCCTGCAAATCTATTATAAGATCTTGAAAAATGCCTACGACGATTGAATCTTCCTCAATATACACTTCCGGGCGGCTAAATTTTCCTTACTTAGTAAGTTGGAAAACCGAAATAGTCTTTTCCTCCGGGTGAACGATCCAGTACTCACGAACCCCAACTTTTTCATAAAGATTAAATTTATCTTTAAGGTCTTTTTGAAACGTAGAGGGTGAAGTTATCTCAATAACCAAGTCTGGACTTCCTATACAACCCCGATCGTCTAATTTATGTTTGTCACAAATGATTACAATATCAGGTTGTACGACAGTAGATGTTTGATCAGCACTCTCATGTACTTGGGGTAAACGTACATCGAAGGGGGCAGCGTAAACTCTGCATTGTTTTCATTTCATATAATTGTTGAATAGAGTATGTAACTGACCAGAAATCTCTTGATGCTTACGAGAAGGGGCGGGAGTCATATTGTAAGCTTTGCCGTTAATTAATTCCCAGCGCTCATCATCTGGCCACGTGAGGTAGTCTGGGTATGTAAACAATCGTTGATTGTACTTTAGATTCTTACCCAAGGAAATCCCTCCGTTCCATTTATTTCCTATCAATAATCTAACATATCCGCTTACGTAGAACAAGAACATAATAAGAATACCGGAATGACATGTATTTGAATAAACTTTGTGAATATTATAATGTTTTTAACAAATTATTTTGAAATAGAGGAATTTAGTATATACTTATAGAATAACTCATTATTGTTAAGACTCAATTTGTTAAATTAATATTGTTATGCTTAAGGTTCCTTTGAATTTAAAGGATCTAAGAGGGGAAGTCGGTGAAAATCCGGCGCGGTCCCGCCACTGTAAACAAGGAGTTTTCTTCGCCTAGTTGTGTTATTAGACATGATTAATGGAGAGAATGATGATCTGAAGCCAGGAAACCTGCCTTAAGTAGCATCACCAACCTACGAGCGATAGGAGATGTGTGTGTTTATTTGGGTAAACCATACGAGCCGCTCAGGCTCGTTTTTTTATACTATACTGAAAAAAGCGAAAATAGACCGAAGCCGCCTGACAGAAGGCTAACAAGTACTAAAACATCAACATTAGGGAAGAAGGGTAATGAATGTTACAGGTGATCGGCATTGGCCCTGGGAGGCCGGAATGGTTGCCACCCGCGATTAATGAACTTGTGAAGAACTGCGAAATCTTGATCGGAGGATCTAGGGCTCTGGAACTCTTTCCAGATTTCACGGGACAAACCTATGTCCTGTCCGGTAATCTGGCCAGGAGTATAGAAGTGATCCGAAGCGCATTAACGGAAAAGAACGTTATTGGAGTTCTCGTCTCCGGTGATCCAGGGTTTTTTAGTTTTTTACCCAGACTTAAGAAAGAGTTTCCCGAGGAGAGGATCGATGTACATCCGGGGATTAGTTCTCTGCAGTTTGCCTTTGCCAGAGCTGAGCTTGCTTGGCAGGAGGCAGACTTTGCCAGTGTTCATGGCCGCGAGCTGTCAGTATTACCTCAAGTGATAACCCGTCCGACAGCGGTTCTGACCGGTGGGGAAAACACTCCCCAGGCAATTGCTCAATTTTATCTGGAGCAGGGAAATAATCCGCAGATATCCATAGGAAATGCCCTGGCTTATCCGGAGGAATTTTGGGCAACAATGGATGCAGAGAAGTTGGCTCAGGAAGAGACCTTGCTAAAGAATGCCATTGTCATTCTTCATCCGGATTCTAAGCAAACGAGTATCTCTAATAACCAACCATCTGATTCCTATCCCCCTAAGAGAGGTACAAAGTTAAGTCTGGGAATACCAGACGAGGAGTTCTTAAGGGGCAAGGTTCCCATGACCAAAGCGGAAATCCGCGTCCAAGTCCTGGCCAAAGCCCAAATTTCTACAAAGGATCGCGTTGTAGACATCGGTGCGGGCACGGGGAGTATAAGTATTGAAGCTGCCGGTCTGGCTTCTGAAGGTGTGGTATACGCCATCGAACACAATACGGAGGCTCAGGAACTAATTCTAGCTAATCAAGAAAAGTTTGCAGTTCCAAATCTTCGGCTAATTCCAGGAGCCGCTCCCGATGTCTTCGGAGAGCTGCCTCCGGTGGATGTCTGTATCATCGGCGGCAGCAGCGGCAGACTGTCGGAAATACTACAAACAGTTCCCCTGATTAAAGGGGGAAGGATCGTGATCACAGCAGTAACCATAGAAACTGTTGCCCAAGGGTTAAAATTGCTCACGGATTACAACTATCAGGATATTGACACGATTTCTATTCAAGCTGTCCGCTGGAAAACAGTACAAACCTTGCATATGGCTCAAGCATTGAATCCAATCTTTATTATCTCAGCAAGAAAAGGGGAAAAGTGATGAATATATCATGGGGGAAATTCTATGGAGTCGGAGTCGGTCCCGGTGACCCTCAACTCTTGACCTTACAAGCTGTCGAAGTACTAAAATCCGTCGATTTAGTAGCCGTTCCAAAATCCAAGATGGATCGAGAAAGTGTGGCTTGGGATATAGCTAAAGTTCATTGTCCCTCAGATGCTCGTTTAATGGAACTAGAAATGCCGATGACTGCTGATCAGCAGGTTTTAGCAAAAGCTTGGCAAACTGGAGCTGAAGCCATTTTGGCAGAATTAAAGCAGGGTAAATCAGTAGCCTTCATTACCTTAGGCGACCCATCCCTGTATAGTACCTACAGTTATTTGCTTAATATTCTTCAGGAACAATTACCCCAGGAATGCATTAAAACTATCCCCGGAATAACAGCCATGGCTGCCGCAGCCGCCAAGATTAACCTGCCGCTGGCCACAGGGGATGAACCTCTCCTTATCTTACCAAGTACGGAAGATGTGGGAGACTACCTGAACTTCCCTAATCTAGTCCTGATGAAAGTCTCCCGCAGGCTTCCTGACATTTTGACGTTGTTGGAAAAACGTGAGAGAAAGGCAGTTTTGCTGACTCGTCTCGGACAAGCTGAAGAGAGAATTCGTTGGGAACCTAAGCCCGAGGATTTCAAATCGGAAAAAGTTGACTATCTCAGCCTGTTGCTTGTCAAAAAAGATTTATTGGGGAGGGAAAACAGTGAGCCAAAAGAAAACTAGCCAAGGCCAAGTGATTTTTGTCGGAGCCGGTCCGGGGGATCCTGAGCTCATCACACTCAAAGGAGCCCGGGCTATAGAGGGTGCAGACCGGGTGATTTATGCCGGATCGTTAGTTAATCCGGAATTACTGGGGATGTGTCGTCCGGGTGTCCCTTGCCATGATAGTGCTCATCTCACTCTAGAAGAAGTTGTGGCCCTCATGCTGGAGGGAACGAATAACGGAGAGACAGTTGTTCGCCTTCACACCGGAGACCCCAGTATGTATGGTGCTATTAAGGAGCAATTCGAATACTTAGATAAACAAGAGATTCCCTATTCTGTCATACCGGGAGTGAGTTCAGTGTTTGCAGCTGCAGCAGCGGTAAAGAGAGAATTTACTCTGCCGGATATCAGTCAAACCTTGATTCTAACTCGTTTAGCCGGTCGAACTCCTGTACCGGAGCGTGAGGCACTCTCTAAATTGGCTCAGCATCAAGCCAGTATGGCGATTTTCCTAAGTGTTCAAGACATGGGAACTGTGGTCAAAGAGTTGCTGGATGGGGGGTACCCTGCCTCAACTCCTATTGCCGTTATCGCTAAAGCAAGCTGGCCGGATGAAGAGATTCTCTTGGGAACCCTAGAAACCATCGTGGAAAAGGTTAAAGGGGCAGGAATCCGTAAACAGGCGCAAATTCTGGTAGGAGATTTCTTAGATCCTGCCAAGGGTTATGCACGGTCAAAACTCTACGATCCGACCTTTACCCATGAATACCGACAAGGGACAGATAAGTAAGTGAACACCGAAGCCAATAAGGTCACGACAAAAAACCACTACCAAGACTTTGATGGCATGGATAATCCTCCAAGCGGGAAAGCAGCTCTTTTGTCCTTAACTGACCGAGGCTTGGATACGATCCTGCGTATTGGCAAGACTTTACCGGATAATGTTAGATTTGAGGTTTATCTTCATGAAAAGGTACTCCGTCCGGGAAATAACCATAATCGACAAGCCCAAACCCAAGGCCAATCTCAAATTCAACTACAAACCTTCAGCCACTTAAGGGATGTTGTTCCTCGCCTGTGGCAAGAATCAGCAGTGCTGATCTTTGTCATGGCAACAGGAATTGTGGTGCGTCAAATAGCTTCTTTAATAGAAGGAAAAGATCGAGACCCAGCTGTTTTGGTCTTAGATGAGGAAGGGGAATTCGTAATTCCTTTGCTGTCCGGTCATTTAGGGGGCGCTAATACTTGGGCTAGGAAAATTTCCACACAGATTGGGGCAGTGCCCGTTATTACCACTGCTACGGATGTAAGAGGAATGGTGGCTCCTGACGAATATGCCCGTAGATTTGGCTGGAAGGTAGAACCGGTTCATCATTTGCCGGAGGTCAACAGCTTATTATTAAACCGAGAATATCTTAAGGTCTGGGCCAAGTATCCCTTAAAGCCAGAGCACCATGCCTTCACAAAGGATACTCATTATTGCTTCTTAACTGAAAATGAAAAGGATCAAGCTAATGTTATTATTGATGCTTTTCCTAATTTGTCGCTTAAAAGGGATTGTCTATATTTAGTCCCCCCGGTTTTAAGTGTTGGGGTAGGATGCAGACGAGGGGTTGCCCAGGAGGTCATTTTGGAGCGTATAAAAATGGCTGTAGAGCAACTCGGAGCTTCCCTTAAAGCCATCGCCGGTATTTATAGTATTGACCTTAAATCTGATGAAGTGGGACTGATTGAAGCAGCTAAATGCTTGAAGGTTCCCTTTAAAACCTTTCGTGCCGATGAACTGCAAAGAGTTAATCTTCAAGAACAATTAAGTCGATCAAATTTTGTAAGCGAAAAGATAGGAGTGGACGGTGTATGCGAAGCAGCGAGTTTACTGGGAGCCCAAATGGGGAGGTTAATTCTGCCCAAGACCAAGGGGCAGGGAGTAACGGTAGCCATCAGCATAGAAAACTATATGTCGTAGGTCTAGGGCCAGGGGATCAAGAACATATGACGGCAAGGGTTCAGTCGGTCTTAAATGAAGTTGAGTATATAGTGGGGTATAAAACCTATGTAGACCTTATCAAACCCTTTTTAACCCATCAACAAATTGTCGCCACAGGCATGCGTCAAGAAATAGATCGCTGCCGTGAAGCTATTCGTTTGGCAGCTGAAGGACATCGAGTTGCTGTTGTTAGCAGTGGAGATGCAGGGGTTTATGGTATGGCAGGGATTATTCTTGAATGTCTGGAACAAGAGAACCTTCTAGATATGCCCTTAGAAATCATCCCGGGAGTGACAGCAGCCTCTGCCGCAGCTTCAATGTTGGGTGCCCCATTAATGCATGATTTTGCAGTAATCAGCTTAAGTGACCTGTTAACTCCCTGGGAAGTTATTGAGAAACGAGTTCGCTTAGCAGCAGAAGGTGATTTTATCTTCGCCCTTTATAACCCTAAGAGCAACGGTCGCCCTCAGCATATTGAGACAGTACGGGAGATTATTTTACGCTACCGTCGTCCGGATACTCCGGTGGGTCTGGTTCGTGAAGCCTTGCGCGGAGAGGAATCCAGTGTTGAGATTACTACCCTGGAAGATTTCACAAAGTACAAAATTGACATGCTTACCACAGTTATTATTGGAAACTCTCAAACTCGGATTGTAGGACCTTATATGGTAACTCCCCGAGGATATAAGCTGTGAGGCTTTTAGTTTTAGCAGGAACTGAGGATGGCCGCGAACTGGCCAATGCTCTTAAGCAACGGGGGCATGAGGTGTTAGTTTCTACACTGACTCCTTATGGAGCGGAGTTAGCCCAAGAACAAGGATTGCAGACCCGTTGGGGAGCTATGGATGAAGAGAAGCTAATCAACCTTTTGAAATCAGACGATTTTACCGCCTTAGTGGATGCCACTCATCCCTACGCTTTACGGGTTAAAGAAATGGCTAAAAAGGTTTGCTTAGATTTGAAGATTCCTTACCAACGCTGGGAGCGATCAGAACTGGAGTTACCAGATCATCCTCTTATTTATTGGGCAGAGGACATATCCGGTGCCGCTCAACTTTCTGCCAAGTTAGGACAACGAATTATGCTGACGACGGGCAGCAATGGGTTGCCGGAATGGGTTTCTCATCCGTTAATGCAGGATAAATCCCTTTACGTCCGTGTTCTTCCCACGTCTGAGGTGTTGATGCGCTGTGAAAAATTAGGTTTAAAACCGAATCAAATCATCGCTGCTCAAGGCCCCTTCTCCCAAGAATGGGATGAGGCGATGTTCAAGCAGCTAAAGATCGAAGTCGTGGTGGCTAAAGAAAGTGGAAAAATAGGCGGTACCTTCGAAAAGGTAGAAGCCTGTCTTAATTTGAACCTTCCTTTAGTTCTTTTGAAACGACCGGCGGCAGAGATAGCTTCAAATCAACAAACCATTACAGAATTTATTAAACATTTGGAGGTAATAACATGAAATCAGAAATTATTATTCTAGGGCACGGCAGCCGTCGAGCAGAAGCAAACGAAGGACTTTTAGTAGTCGCTGAAAAAGTAAGCAGAATTATTGGGCAGCCTGTAACCCCCGCTTATATGGCTCATGACCACCCGAGCTTGCCGGAAGCGGTAGAGGCTAAAATTGAAAGTGGAGCAAAGCACATTGTTATAATGCCCCTCTTTCTTTTCCGTGGGATGCATGTGACTGTTGATATTCATGAAGAACTGCGTGAGATTCGGGAACAGCATCCCGAGGTTGAGATAGTCTTCACCAGAGAACTGGGAGCTGACGACGGAATTGCAAGTTTAGCCAGTCTTCGCATTAAGGAGGCTCTCGGCGAATGACAGCAGATTTTATTTTAGACCCCGGTCAAATTGAATCTGAAAGCATGAAGATTATTCGGGCAGGACTTACCCGTCCTTGGTTAGACACGGACCTCCCGGTTGTTGAACGCATCATTCATACTACGGGGGATCCTTCTTTAGAATCTGCAATTGCGATTCACCCGGAAGCAATTGCGTGTGGTCTTCAAGCATTGAAACAGGGTGCCACTGTCATTACCGATGTAGAGATGGTTAGAGCAGGAATTTCCAAGGAAAAGCTGAAATCCTTGGGCGGGACGGTAGAATGTTTTCTAAACACTCCCGGAGTTCCCGAACAGGCTAAAGCCTGGGGGATTACGCGTTCCATGACCGCATTTCGGATGAATGCCGAAGGTTTGAAAGGTTCCATTGTAGCCATTGGAAATGCCCCAACGGCTTTGCTTGAAGTTCTGCGTCTTGCAGAAAATCCCGAGACTCGTCCGGCCTTGATTGTCGGAATTCCCGTTGGCTTTATTGGAGCCAAAGAGTCAAAGGATCTCCTTTGGGAACACCAAGAGTTCCCGTCGATTACCGTACTAGGAACCCGGGGCGGCAGTCCAATTGCGGCAACAGTGGTTAATGCCTTGATTTATACGGTTTTAAAGCAAAAGTAAATTCATTAGAAAATGAATAATGGGTCGCTGGGGGCAGGGCGGATTCGCCCACATCCGATCACCAGCATTCCGAGGCTCGCCTACTCGCTTGCATGGGAGCTTCGCCAAACCTCTGGGCAATACCTGGAGTGAACCGTGGCTCCGCTATCCCACGCAAGCCTTGCAGTCCGTTACCGCCTCTCCATGCAATGGGTTCACTCCTGTTGGACGAATCCGCCCTGTCTTTTGGGTCTATTGTCGTTAAGAATGTTTTTGGGGTGTTTTCAGAGTCGTTTTCTGTTAGTATCTCGGTTAAGAAGCTCACCAGATTGATAAGCATTAATGACTAGTTGGCTTTGTAATTAGTTGGAAGCAAAAGTGCTGTCCCCTTGCTTCCGTAGAAAAGAGGGTGAAAAGATGTCTTCAGATACTCAAGCAACGGCCAAACTTATGATTCAGGGAACTTCCTCCAGCGTAGGAAAGAGCGTGTTGGCTGCTGCATTCTGCCGAATTTTTTATCAAGAAGGATATAAGGTTGCTCCCTTTAAAGCCCAAAATATGGCCCTCAATTCCTTTGTGACCATAGCTGGAGGGGAGATGGGGAGGGCACAAGTCGTTCAGGCTCAAGCTGCCGGAGTGGATCCGGATGTTCGAATGAACCCTATTTTGCTTAAACCAAGTGGACCTGCCGGATCTCAAGTGATTATTGTGGGCAAATCTCAGGGGAATGTAACAGCCCTGCGCTATCATGGGGAGTATCAGCGTATGACTTGGCCGTATGTTACTGAAGCTCTTCACTCCCTGATTGATGAGTATGAAATGGTGATTATCGAAGGGGCCGGAAGTCCGGCGGAAGTTAATCTTAAGTCAAATGACATTGTCAATATGAGAGTTGCCCTGGAAGCTAATTCCCCGGTCTTACTTGTAGCAGACATCGATCGCGGCGGCGCTTTAGCCTCTGTTGTAGGAACCTTAGAATTGGTAGAACCTGAAGAGAGAGCGATGATCAAGGGAATTATCTTTAACAAGTTTCGCGGAGAAATCAAACTGCTTCAGCCGGCCCTTGATTTTATTGAGGAAAAGACAGGAATTCCGGTGGTAGGGGTTGTTCCTTACTTTAAAATCCGTATTCCCGATGAAGATTCTGTTGCTTTGAGTGAAGCGGTAGAAAAGCCTTCGGTTTCCCTTGATCAGCAATTGGATGTAGCTGTAATTCGATTACCCTATATCTCTAACTTTACGGATTTTGATGCCTTGCAGGATGAGCCGGATGTCTCCGTACGTTATGTCACAGAGCGGGCCAATCTGGGAAAACCTGACCTTCTGATTATTCCGGGGAGCAAGAATACTCTTGCTGATTTGCGCTTTCTTCATGATAGTGGAATAGGGGAACAAATACTGGCCCTTTGCGGGGAAGAAGTTCCTGTGATAGGAATATGCGGGGGGTATCAAATGATGGGACGTCTGGTAAAGGATCCTCTGCATACGGAATCTGAGCTGGAAGAGGTAGCGGGATTGGGGATTCTGCCCATGGTTACAGAGTTCTATCCTCAAAAACATACTGTTCAAAGCAAGGGGACCATCTTGACGGATCAGGGCTTTTTTAAAGCCTGCACCGGAGAAACTGTTGAAGGTTATGAAATCCATATGGGCCGATCCATGTTGGATGAAGGGCATTTGCCTCTCTTCAATTTAACTTCCAATGGAGAATCCAATCTCGATGGTTTGCAGTCTGGAAATTCTTATGGAACTTATCTGCACGGGATTTTTGATAATGATAGTTTGAGGGCCTCCTTGTTAAACTGGTTGTGGGAGCGCAGAGGAACCCGGAGACCCGTCGAAGCTTCACTTTCCCAGGCTGCTCTGCGTGAATCGGCGTTTAATGAGTTGGCGGATTTAGTGCGGCAGAATGTGGATCTGGAACGGATACGAGATATTATGGGTTTAAGGGCTGATTTTTAGAAACGGGTTTAGGGATGTCTGCAGAATTGCAAAAGACCTATAGCAGAGAACTCTTGCTTTAAAGTAGGAGTCTAGGATGTGAAGTTTATTAATGATAGAAACGCTTAGTTGGTTTGGGGCAGTCCTTCCAATGGTTGTTCTCTGTGGGTTTATTCTCGATCAAGTTATTGGTGATCCACACAGCTGGCCCCACCCGGTTATAGGGATTGGCAAGGGGATTAGTTTTTTAGAGGAGAAGCTCAATCAGGGAACTCCGCAGGTACGACGGCAAAATGGGGTCTTGTTAACCTTAGCTGTCGTAGGTGGAAGCTATCTGCTTACTTGGGGGGCTGTCTCTCTCGCTAACTTTTTCCACCCTATCCTTGGTTTTGCTTTAAGCATATATATAGTATTTACCACCCTGGCCGCGAAATCTCTTTTAGATGCGGGGCAAAATGTCCTAGTCCCCCTGACTAAAGGGGATTTAAATGAGGCTCGGATCCAGCTTTCCTGGTTAGTCAGCCGTGATACGACAAGTCTATTCGAAGGGGAAATTGCCCGTGGAACCGTCGAAACTTTAGCGGAAAACTTTGTCGATGGAATACTATCTCCTCTCTTTTACGCGGCTCTGGGAGGTGCCCCCTTGGCCATGGCCTTCAAAGCCGTGAGTACCTTAGATTCAATGGTCGGTTATAAAAATGAACGGTATATAGACTTTGGCTGGTTTTCAGCTCGCACAGATGATTGGGCAAACTACCTGCCTGCCCGCTTATCGGTTCCCATCTTGCTCCTGGCAGGAAAATTGAGAAGAATGCCTGTTGCTCATGCGTACCGGATGTGGAAGCGGGACGCCTCAGGACACCCCAGCCCCAATGGTGGAAATCCGGAAAGTGTGGTTGCCGGTTTGCTGGGAATTCAATTAGGTGGAATTAATATTTATCACGGGAAGACCCATCATCGTGCTGAGATGGGGGATGCACTCCATCCAGTCAATGCCACTGATATTGTTCGCTGCCGTCAGCTGGTAAAAACATCCACCTGGCTGTCTCTGATACCCGCGCTTGCTTTAGCTTATCTACGCTAAAAAGATCCTACAAAAACAACCTGAACAATCTGCACCCAAACGCCCCTATTTTTCATTCTAAGCAAATTCAGTATAATGGCACGAACTACGAATATCGAACCACGAACATCGAGTTGGGGGGGATTAAGCATGAAGATTCCACGGATTGTCCTGGCAGGAACTCATAGTGGAGTGGGGAAAACAACCCTGGCAACGGGTTTAATGGCAGCCTTAAAAAAGCGGGAACGCCCAATCCAAGGGTATAAGGTTGGACCGGATTATATAGACCCCAGTTATCATAAGGCGGCTACGGGAAGGGCTTCCCGCAATCTTGACCGCTGGTTGTTGGGGGAGAGCCTGCCTTCCGTCTTTGCTCAGACTGCCAAGGAACGTTGGGCGGTGATTGAGGGAGTCATGGGAATGTATGATGGAATGAGTGGAACCGCGGGCTTTGGGAGCACTGCTGATGTGGCAAAACTCCTTGACGCTCCCATCGTTCTTATAGTCGATGCTTCCTCAATGTCTCGCAGTGTTGCAGCGTTAGTTCATGGATTTAGTACGTACGACCCTCAAGTTAAGCTTCGAGGAGTGATCCTTAATCGGGTTAAGTCCTCTGCCCAAGAAGCAATTCTTAGAGAAGCCCTTAGTGAAATTAGAATACCTGTCCTTGGAGTTTTACCCAAAGAACTATCCCTTAAGCTGCCTGAACGGCATCTAGGGTTAGTTCCGGTAGGGGAAGGCGGACTCTTAGAAGGATTTATCGATACACTTTCTGAGCTGATAACTAAACATGTTGACCTGGATCTGGTTGAAAGCATCATGCTGGATGCCCCCGAATTTAAACAATCATCTTTACCTGAAATAGAAAAGGATCATATTCTGGATCCTTCCGATAAGCCGAATATTATTGACCCAGAACAAGTGTCTGTTTCAACTACAAATAATGAAATAATCTATCCAAATATCCAGAGACAAGAAACTAGTAATAAGTTTCGGTTAGGCTTAGCTTGGGATGAGGCGTTTCTCTTTTACTACCAAGACGCCTTAGATCTTGCTGTAGATTTGAATGCCAGCATAGTACCTTTTAGCCCCTTACACGATCACTCTATCCCCGAAGATTTGGATGGGGTTTTCTTAGGCGGTGGTTTTCCGGAGCTGCATCTCAAACAGTTAAGTCAAAATAAGTCGTTTATAAAATCATTACAGGACTTTGCCGCCAGTGGTAAACCAATCTATGCTGAATGTGGAGGGTACATGTATCTCGGCAAGTCGATTACGGATTTTGAAGGAAATGAGCTGCCAATGGCCGGGATCATTCCCATGAAGGCTGAGATGACCAAGCGTTTACAAGGGATTGGCTATCGAAAAGGTGTCTTTCGTGAGGGTAATTTTCTCGGCCCTGATGGAACCACTGTTCAAGGGCATGAATTTCACTATTCTCGAGTCATCTATGAAAAGGAGTATCCTCCTGCTTATGAATTATTCAGAGGAGATAAAGCGGATCGTCTAGAAGGATATGCTAGAGACAACATAGTCGCTTCTTATTTGCACCTTCATTTTTCGGGACATCCGGAGTTACTGGAACATTGGTTTGCTTTCCGTCCCTGGAGAACAGAGGTATGATTATAGTTGAGCTAAACATGCTGAAACATCCTTTCTCTAAAGGGGTTAAAAGTCATAGGGGGATTGAATATTAATGGATTTCGCAGTCGGGTTAGCTCGTTGTCCGGGAACATGTGGAGAATGGGTACAAGGGGCTAGAGATGGAGTTCCATTTCTTATTGATTGTCCCATTGATCGATTTTCGGAAGCAAGAGTGACATTAAACTTGAATACTACTGGCTGGGATCTGCCCCTTAATAAAGTAAAAGCACTCCAAGTCTTGGAATTGCTCAAAAAAAGTTTAGGTCTGCCTAGGCTAGGGGGCAAGGTTGAGTTCTCTCTTCAGCTTCCGGAAGGAAAAGGGATGGCCAGCTCAACGGCAGATATTACTGCTGTGGCAGCAGCTGCTTTGGTTGCCCTGGGCGAAGAACCTGACTCGGAACGTTTGGCTGATTTTGCTCTCCGGATTGAACCCAGCGATAGTGTGATGTTTCCGGGTATTACGGAAATAGAACATGTTCAAGGGCATAACCATCGATTACTGGGACCCACTGTGCCGGCTTTGTTCTTAGCTTTAGATTGGGGCGGGGCCATTGACACGAAAGTCTTTAACGCTCGTCCGGAGCTTTCTGAACACTATCGGTGTCAGGAGAGCGCAATTAAGAGTGCGTATCAATTAGCCTGTGAAGGAATCAAGCAGGGTGACTTAGAAAAATTGGCAAGAGCCGGAACTATCAGCGCTCAGTGCAATTTAGAAATTAATCATAAATCATTCTTCCATCCTTTTTTAGCCTGGGTTCTGCAAAAGGGCGGGCTTGGCGTTGTCACTGCCCATAGTGGTACATTGTTAGCAGGAGTTTTTCCCCCAAGTGGAGCTTTAAATCAGGATGTCTGTAGGAGCTTACTAAATGAAGCTCAACAACGATTTACTCCTGCCTATTTGGACATCTTCCATAGTCATTCCGGCGGAATTGTCGCCAATAAAATCGAAATTACAGAGAATACGGGGTGATACTATGCACGGTGGCAATCTCCGCAGAGCCAAAGAAATCTATGGCTTGGAGTCATTTGTTGATCTCTCCGCTAATATAAACCCTTTTGGACCTCCACCTGGAGTATGGGCTTCTATAGAAAAGGGTATGAAGGATATTGTAAACTATCCGGATCCGGAGAGTATTGGGTTGAGGAAGAGTCTTGCAACACACTTTAATCAGCCTTTCGAAACAATTATGGTAGGCAACGGAGCCGGCGAACTAATCTTTACCATTGTCCAGGCGTTAAAGCCCCGGAGAGTGGCGATTCCTATTCCGACATTCAGTGAATACGAACGAGCTGCCCGAGCAGCCGGGTCTGAAGTTCAATACATTCCTCTGGGCCCGGAGGGCTGGGCAAAGTATCAAACGGATAAGAAGGGACATTTGTCTGAAGCTAATTGTAAGCAACAGATCTGGAAGGATGTTCTCAAGGATTGTGATTTGCTCTTTCTTTGTTCCCCTCATAATCCAACCGGGACTGTCCTGGAGAAAGAAACCTTTGAGGAAATTCTAGAATTCTGCCAAGAAATTGGCTGTCGAATTCTCTTCGATGAATCCTTCGTTGATTTTCTTCCGGATGCAGAGCGCTGGTCTGCTCGCGATTATTTAACTGCCAACGAGCATCTTATGGTTCTCTATTCTCTAACCAAGTTCTATAGTTTACCGGGGCTGCGTCTGGGCAGCGTTTTTGCCCAGCCAAGGCTAATTGCTGACTTTGAGCAGTATCGTGATCCATGGTCTGTTAATGTACTTGCTCAGCATGCCGGAATTTCGGCATTAGAGGATTTAAAGTATCCTGATGAGGTAAGGGGCAAACTGCAGGAGAGCAGAGAGTATTTCTATAGAGAGTTCCAGTCGGCAGGGTTTTTAAATCTAAAGCTCTGGCCGACTGTGGTTAATTTCGCCTTGATTGAAGTTTTAGACCAGCCTCCTGAAAAATTAATCGAACATTTAGGTCGCTCAGGGATCCTCGTGCGCAACTGTGCCAGTTTTACCGGCCTGCCTGGTAATTTTATACGGGTGGCGATTAAGGATATCTCAGTTATGCAACGCTTAATTGCTGAACTGAAGAGCTGGATTGGATTATCCTGTGGTAATGGCATTTTAATTTAAAAAATTATTGATAATATATTTAAAAACCTTCAATATAAAAAATAACTTCGTAAAAACACTTCCAAATGGAAGTGTTTTTTGCGGCGTCTCCAAAGCATTTTGGTTTTAGTTGAGAGGGAGTAGAAAGTAGCAACATTAGAAAAACTTCCAAGTGAAAAATAGATGAATGTAGTCGGAATATAAATAACAGACTAGCTTTGTCTTCTAAATATAAAAATAAACTTATAAATTTCAATATTAGAAGGAAATTAGCGAACTATGTCGAATTAATATAACTACAAATAAGGATATAATGGTATATAGCGGAACTTAGTTGAAAGTGCCTTTAGGAAATGAAATATAGTAAGGACTGGATAACTGAAGACCGACTATCTCCTTTTAGAAAAAAGCCATAATATAATTTATTAGTAACTTGGGCAATGGAGCTCTTCATCAACATCCCGGATATTATTGGGATGTTATGAAGGGCTAGTTTTAATTATATTGCGCATGAGGGGGGGCAGTTTATTGATATAAGGTTAAAATTAGACCTTAACAAGTAGAGAGATATGTTTATATCAGACTAGTAAGGAGCTTATTTGAATTTCTATACCTTTAAACGTTCATAGGGTTCTATTAAAAGGCATTAATTATAACCATTCAATTTAAAATATTAATTTACTTATATTTACAATTCAACATATGAGAAGTTCAGGTGCAATATTAAATTTAATTACTCTAGCACGCTTAAAGTGAGAATCAGAAAGAGGGGCTCTTGTTTATGGGTCTAAAAACTAAGTTAATCGCAATTTTTTCGTTATTATCCGTTATTATTCTTGCTGTATCATCAGTTGCAGGTTACACTTTCACAAAGAATCAGGTTGAGCAGAGTATTCAAAATGAATTGAAGGCAACAGAGATTTCCGGGATTAACAAATTAGATGGATGGCTGATAAGCAAGGCTAAGATGCTGGAAATGACGGCTGCTACACTCAAGAGTTCACTTGGAGACCAAGAGCCATCTGTTAACAATTTAGCTGGATTTAAAGTTGCTGACAAAGAACTATCTGATGTATATGTAGGAACGGAATCCGGCAAGTTGATCGACGGCAGTGGTTGGGTAGCACCAAAAGATTACGATCCTCGTGCAAGAGCATGGTATAAGAGCGCGACTCAAGAAGACAAGTTAGTCTTTACAGACCCTTATTTAGATCAAGTGACAAAAGAGATGGCTGTGGCTGTTGCGATGCCAATAAAAGATACAACAGGAAAAACAAGTGGTGTAATCAGTCAGGATATACTATTAAAAACTCTGGTGGCAAACGTTAGTGCTTTAAATTTGAATGGTGAAGGGAACGCCCTCTTAGTAGATAAGAAGGGGTTTTTATTAGCCTATCCAGATGTGGATGCCGTATCTACAAACATTTTTGAGAATCCTAAGCTGAAAGATATGTCTGTGATCCTAAAAGATGTTTTGGGGGAAAAGCTAGGAATAAAAAACTATACTTACCAAGGGCAAGATATGCTGCTTGTGTATGATATTGTTCCTTCAACGGGATGGACACTAGCTATATCAATACCAGTTGATGTGATTAATAAACCTTTGGCAGATTTAAGATTGCTATTTAGCATGTTAACATTTGGGTTAGTCCTGCTTGTAGTTGGCGTGACATTTCTAATGGCTCGTAAAATAACTAGGCCATTAGAAACTCTAAATAACAAAGCCAAATCCGTGGCAGAGGGTGATTTGACTGTTGAGATCGAGGTCGTGGGGAAAGATGAGAGTTCCCAACTTGCCGATACGTTTAATGTTATGGTGAAGAATTTTAAAGTGATCCTAGTAGGAATAGTTAATAACTCTCAACAATTGGCTGCTTCAGCGGAAGAGTTAACCGCTAGTGCAGATTCAGTTAGTGCATCAACTGAACAAATGGCATCTTCAGTTCAAGAAGTGTCCGATGGTGTAAACAATAAATTATCAGGGGTAGAAGCCACAGCTGGTTCGGCTAAACAAGTTTCTATGCATATGGAGAAAATAACTAGAGATATCCAAAAAGTAACTGAAGGGTCACTTAGAACCTCTGAAATAGCAGCATCAGGAGATAACGTCGTTAAAAAAGCTATCAATCAGATGCAGTCAATAGGTACTAAAGTAAACGAAGCTTCAAAGGTAGTTAATGAGTTAGGTGGCAAATCTGATGAAATTGGGCAAATAGTATCGCTAATCACAAATATCGCCTCGCAAACTAATTTGTTAGCTCTAAATGCTGCCATTGAAGCAGCCAGAGCCGGCGAACAAGGTAGGGGGTTTGCAGTAGTTGCCGATGAAGTACGGAAATTGGCGGAGCAATCCAGTGATGCAGCAGGTAAAATTCGTAGTCTAGTCGATGAGATTCAACACGAGACGACTAACGCTGTACAGACTATGCACGATGGTTCTTTAGCAGTCAATGAAGGTATTTCTATGGTTAATTCCGCCGGGGAAGCATTCAAAGACATTGTACAAGGTGTCAATGATTTTTCGTTGTTAACTAAAACTGTAGTAGATGTAGTACGTGAAGTTAGTACAAGCACTGAAGCAATTGTTAACTCAGTAATGGAGGTAGCGAATATCCCTAAAGAGATCGCTAGTAATTTAGAGGGCGTCGTAGCTGGGGCAGAAGAGCAAAGTTTTTCCATGGAGGAAATACGAAGGGCATCTAGCGAGCTAGCTAAAATGGCGATGGAATTTCAAACAAGTGTTGCCATGTTTAAATTGTAAAGTCGATTACATGATATTGTTACATTTTCTCAAAAGGGCCGTATGAAAACTTGGCTCCAAAAAATTTAAATGGTTATTTCTTAAAAGCGGTCTTTTTTCACTGTCGAGAGTGGAAAAGACCGCTTTTGCTTCGATGTTTTCAATTGTATAGAAGTGAAATGAAGGGATGTAAAACCAAGAAAGAATATAATACCTTCCGCAACCAAACCCGGTGTATGACGGTGGGAAACATCATAGGAAATGAAGAAATCGTTATAAAGGTGTAAATAAGGATTTAGACATATTAGTTAGAATAGCTCAATAATAAGCAAAAAAATCCCTATCATAATGGACAATTAATGACTAAAATTATAAAAACCAACAGAATTCAAAAGAGTGTGAACTATATTAATCGAAGTTGAGGGTGTGAAAAAGCAAATCTAAGCATGTACGGGTCAACGGGATGCTAAACAAAGATGAGGAGGAACTAAAATGCTAGTTGTTGGCGAGTTAATTAATGCTAGTCGCAAGGCCATAGGGGAGGCGATCAGAGCACAAGATGCTGCTTATATCCAGAAGGTAGCAAAAGACGAGTTTGAAGCAGGAGCAGATTATATTGATGTGAACGCGGGGATTTTTGTCGGCAAAGAGCCTGAATACCTGCAGTGGTTGGTTAAGACAGTGCAGGAAGTAGTCGATGCACCTTGCTGTATTGACAGTCCGGATCCCAAAGCCATTGATGCTGCCTTGTCTGTGCATAAAGGAGTGGCTATGATAAATTCAATCTCCCTGGAGAAGGAACGATATGATGCTTTAATCCCGGTAGTTGCCGGAACAGACTTAAAGGTTGTAGCACTATGTATGAGTGATGAAGGAATGCCTGAAACCATGGATGCTCGGTTGAAAATAGCAGAGAAACTAATTGAAGGACTTGTTAAAAATAATGTTCCCTTAAACAATATTTATGTAGACCCCTTAGTGCAGCCAATCTCGACGAATAATACCTTTGCTGTAGAATTTATAAATTCAGTTGAAGCAATTATGACGCGCTTTAAAGGGGTACATACCATGTGTGGATTATCCAATGTATCCTATGGGCTGCCGGTTCGGAAATTCATGAACCAAGCCTTTGCCATTATGGCTATTGGTAAAGGCTTAGATGGTTTAATTATCAACCCCTTGGATAAGATGATGATGGCCAGTTTAGTTACAGCAGAGGCTCTAGCCGGTCGGGATAACTACTGTGTTAATTATCTCAAGGCCTATCGCAACAAGAAATTCGATTTCTTAGGTTAGTTTTGCATGTCATAATCAAAGAAAGATTTAATGGGCTGTAACAAAATTGAATTTGTTGACGGCCCATTTCTTTCAGACTTGTTGGCGAGAGCGAACTCCTTCAGCTAATCAAGTTAAACAAAAGCTGAAGCCAAAGCTTCTTTCTCTAAACCATTACCTATAAAACTTACAATTCCGTCTGCAACTTCGCTGACTGCCATGATTGAATATTCTCCGGCAACATAATTAAACTCGAGGTAATGACTCCCCGAATTAATAATACCTTTAACTCGAATAAGAGCTCCAAAATGACCATTTTTACACTTTTCCAAGATGCTTTTCAATTGATCAAGGCTTATGGTTTTTGTAGTTTTAAGTCCTAGGGAGTCAAAGTTATGGCTTAAATATTGTTTAGAACTATTTAATACACACTCACAACTACCATTGATTAATTCTTTTATATCTAGCGTCGATAATTGTGCCCAATCTTTAGTGACAAGCTGGGCAGTTTCGTTGAGTGATTTTAATGAGTTCTCTACTTGAGTAAGCTCGTAGTCATTTACAAATTGTACTTTACTTAGCACCAAGGATGAGGCATGGCGGATTTGGTTCTTAAAGAATTCTGAGTAGCCCTGAATATTCTTTGAAAAGTTTTGCACATCAACGACAGTGGTGACTGAGTTTATAAAACATTTGCCGGAGACTTCAGAGTCTTTAAAGACGTCAAGGATCTCCTCCAAAACAAAGATCCCGGAGGGTTCGAAAATAATCCGATCGATCTTCTGACTTAATAGATTTTTAAGAGTAAGCAAAAAATCTCCTTTAAGCTTGCAGCAAACACAGCCATTAGATAGTTCGTAAACTTCGAACCCTTCGATTTCCAGCAGCTCTCGATCTACGTTGACTTCACCAAAATCGTTTTCTATAAGGACGATTTTTTCACAGGTATCCAGTGAATGTAGGATCTTTTTTACTAAAGTTGTTTTACCGGCTCCTAAAAATCCAGAAACAATATCAAATTTAACCATTTATCTTATCCTCCTATAATCCCAAAATAGCATCAATTATCATTGATGTAAGCGTAATGATAATTGCACAACTATACCATGGATTATTCTGTATTAATGGGGACATTTCGATTAGATTTACAGGGTTAGATAGTCCCATTTTCTCAGTTTTCATTAAAACAAACTCAAAAGAACAGGGAAAGATTTATCAAGATATAACAAAATAGTCCATGGTAAAGGAAGTCCTGAAAAGACTACAATAATAACATGATAACAGTCAAAACATTTAGAACATTCAAACATCTAAAATCATTCTGGAGTAAGAATTAGAGCGAGGTGAAAAGGAATCAACTATTTAATTAGTGACTTGGTAATCTCCTATTGCAAGCCTAACTGACTGAACCATGAGTTTAAACCAACAGTGAAGAAACGTATACAGAGGAGGATATATAATGTTTGATTTTTCTGGATTAAGCAATGCTGTCATTGAAGGTGACAGCGACCAAGTACAGGCAAAAGTTAATGCAGCCATCAATGCAAAGGTTGATCCTTTAGCAATCATTAATCAAGGACTTATCGGAGGTATGAATGTCGTTGGACAACGTTTTAAGGTTAATGATATGTTTGTACCAGAAGTATTGATGTCGGCTCGCGCCATGAATGATGGTATCGAATTGGTTAAGCCATTACTGGCAGGTGGTGAAATGACCAATAGGGGTACAGTTATCATTGGAACGGTAAAAGGAGATCTGCATGATATAGGCAAGAGCTTAGTCGGTATGATGCTCGAATGCTCAGGATTTAAAGTGGTTGATTTAGGAGTTGATATTTCTCCCGAAGAGTTTATTAAGGCTATTAAAGAAAATGACGGCAAGGTATTAGCACTTTCCGCCTTGTTAACAACCACAATGTTGTCCATGAAATCAACCATCGATGAATGTGTTGCTCAAGGTATGCGCAATGACGTTAAAGTTATTATTGGTGGTGCACCTATTTCTCAAGAGTTTTCCGATCAAATTGGTGCAGATGGATATGCCGGGGATGCTGCTGCTGCAGTTGAACTAGTTGCTAAATTATTGGCTTCTTAAATATTATCAAGGGGAGGGAATATTGTGGCTAATCTTCAATTTACTGAACTTGCTTATACTGACTTGAATGAATTTATATATGGTCAGGCTAAAAAGCCTGTCGTTTGCAGCAATGGTATGGTCATAGGTGGAGGTACTGTCTATCCGGAGGTAAATCTTACCTTGCCTACCATGTTAATTGACAGAGAAACTATGCCCAAAGTACTATCCCAGTACGAAGAGATGATTCACGGGATTTGCTCAAAAGCCCATGAGCTTCATTCGCCAGGGATTATCATTGAGATAGAACTGCTTCCTCCGTGTACCTTTAATCCTCAATGGGGGATTGATGTCACTAAGGTTGTTAAAGGTGTCATGAACGAGTATTATACAAAGTTTGGCCTGAAAAGTCTCTTGAGGATGACTGTTGTAGATGTTCGTGAAGGAAAAACCCTTACTCATATGTACAAGGGAGAACACTGGGATAATGTTGTTAATACCTTCAGAGGGTGTGCTGAAGCCGGGGCTGACTTCTTGGCCATTGAATCCATTGGTGGAAAGCACCTCCACGATGAGGCAGTTATGAACTGTGACCTGCCTAAAGCTTTATTTTCTTTAGGGGTAGTAGGATGCCGAGATATGATCACTTTATGGGATGAAATTGTCAAGATCGCTGCTGAAACAAATTGCATTCCTTCCGGTGATACTGCTTGCGGCTTTGCTAATACTTCTATGGTCATGGCACACAAGAATTTTATCCCGAAGGTCTTTGCAGCGATTGACAGGGTTATGTGTGCTGTCAGAACATTAGTTGCCGTAGAGCGTGGTGCTATCGGACCTGATAAGGATTGTGGGTATGAAGGTGTCTACCTTAAGGCAATCACAGGAACACCCATTTCTATGGAAGGAAGAACGGCGGCTTGTGCTCACTCAAGTTCAGTTGGAAATATTGCTGCTTGCTTAGCGGACTGCTGGAGTAATGAGTCTGTAGAAAATGTCAGATTGTTAGGCGGAATGGCTCCTACTGTCTACATTGAACAGCTAATCTATGATTGTAGAATCATGAACGTAGCAACCTCTCGAGGCTCTGCTCTGGAAATGAGGGATATTTTAGCTGAATCGGATAGAATGTATGATCCTCAAGCGTATGTCCTAGACCCTAAAGTGGTACTTAAGATCAGCCAAGAGATTGTTCAAGGAAAAACTCACTTTGAACGAACAAAAATTGCCGCTTCTGCTACTATTAAAGAATTGCGCTCTGCTTTCCAAGATGGTTTACTGCAATTAGATGCTAAAGAATTAAAATACTTAGATATATTGGAAAAACAATTAAAATCTATTCCTGATGATGAAGCTGAATTTACAAAAATGATGCTAAAAAATAGTACTATTGATAAATTCGACCCAGCAAAGTACGATTTTAACATCGACTCTGCGGCAAAATAATTTACTAGCAAGGTGAACGTTACAAATATTTTACCAAATATGAATGACTGACAGGTTAATTAGTTAATGGCACCCTTATCTTTGGTTATTTACCCTTTGTACCGAAGATAAGAGTGCCCCTTTGAGTTTTTTTTAATTAAAGGTAAAAGGAAATCTTTACTTGTGTTATAATATTAATAGAATATTTGCTTAATCTGCATTATCTTCCAAAAAAACTTGTATTCAAGAGTTGAATGAATAAGTATTTGCTCAGATACGTGTAAACTGGATTTGGAGGTGGTAATGTGAATCATAGTGATGTTAATCAAGACAAAAAGGTACAATGGCTTGAACAATTAGTTGGGCGAGACCTTTTAGACAAAATGCTGTGTTCATTTTCCAAGTCAACGGGATTAAAGGCAATTCTCGTTGACAACAAAGGAAATACGCTTATCTCTACTGATCATGCTATCAAGGACTGCGATTTTTGCCAAATGATAAAATCGGATAGCAATGGTGCTAAAAAGTGTCAGCGCTCTTATGCCCGAGCTTGTATTGAGGCCTCGAAATATGGAGAACCCTATATTTTTCGGTGTCACGCGGGTCTGATCATGTGGGCAGCACCTATTTTATTAGATGGATACGTAGGATCAATCATTTGCGGACAGGTTCTTATGTGGGAACCAGAGGACTATTTTCTGGAAGAGATAGAGGAAATGGTAAAGGGGCTTCATATAGATATAGCTGCTGTCAAATGGTCAGCCTCTCAACTGGAGATTATGTCTAGTGACAAGGTGCAAGCGGCGGCTGACTTGTTGTTCGTTGTAGCTAACCAAGTCATGCAAAGTGGAATGACTGTCTTAGAGCAACGAAGGGAAATCGCCGCTCAACAAGCCAGATTAGCGGAAGAAATTCAAGCGCGCAAACGGGCAGAAGTTGCTATGAGTACAATTGAATCTAGAACCAACAGAATAAATTCCTTAGAAAAAGAGCAAGAACTTAGGACCATGGTGCGAAACGGAGAAAAACGAGCAGCTGAAAGACTTCTAGAAAAAATATTGGTAGATATATTCGCCAAAAACTCTAATCATTTAGATACACTGAAGACAAGAGTTATGGAGCTCGTCGTTATAATATCGAGGGCAGCAGTGGATGGGGGAGCTGAACTAAGTGAGGTGCTGCAGCTAAACGCCATATTTTATCAAGAATTGCATGATATTCCTTCATCAGATGAACTGTGCCTGTGGACCAAAAAAATGTTAGAGTCTTATATGAGCTACTTAGAGAGCAATAAAAATCAAAAGAACTTGCAAGCAATCCAGAAGGCTGCTGAGTATATTCGGAATAATTATCGCAATAAACTGACAATCGATGATATTGCCCAGGCTGTTTATTTAAGCCCCTGCTACGTAAGCAGAATCTTTAAACAAGGTTTGGGTTGTACTCTAATGGAATATCTGACCCAGGTTCGGGTGGAGGAAGCAAAAACTATGCTGAAAAACCCCAAATATAACGTGATGCAAGTTGCTGAAGAAAGCGGGTTTGAAGATCCTGGATACTTTACCAGAGTCTTTAAAAAACTTGAGGGAGTTACACCCAGTCGGTTTAAACAACATGCTTTATAAAAACACTTGATGACTAACATACTAAGGAGAGTGAGGGAGTATGGTAAGGTCAGAATTGGAATTAGAATCAATCACCAAAGCTTTGATTAAAGGGCAAGCCAACCGAGTTAAGACCCTGACTCTTTTGGCTATTGAAAATGGTGTCAATGCGCAAAGGATTTTTCAACATGCCCTACTGCCTGGTATGCAAGCGATAGGCAGTCAATTTAGAGACAATACAATTTATATTTCTGATGTACTTATAGCTTCCAGGGCAATGCATGCAGGCTTGCATGTATTGAAACCTATTTTTTCGGAATCACAGCACTCCTCACTTGGTAAAGTGGTTATAGGGACTGTAGCTGGAGATCTGCACGATATTGGCAAAAATTTAATCGTCATGATGTTTCGTGGCGCGGGGTTAGAAGTAATTGATTTGGGTATAGACGTTCAAACAGAGGAGTTTGTAGAAGCAGTAAACGAACATCATCCGGATATTTTGGCCATGTCTGCAATGCTTACGACGACGTTACCCATGATACCTGAAACAATCGGGGAGTTAGAACGTCATAAGCTTCGCGATAGTGTTAAAATAATAATCGGCGGTAATCCTGCGACCCAGGATTTTGCCCAGGCAATTAAAGCAGATGGGTATGCAGGAGATGTGTTTAAAGCTGTTGATTTAGCATTGCAGCTTGTACAGTAATGATTGAATAAATGTTGCTTATCGAATAATACGATATGTGCTTAGAATAGAGCTAGGAGAATCTTTACTTAGACTGAAGGGGACTCCTAGTTATTTTGTTTTTGTGTGTTCGGGGGTGTGTTAAATGAGATTACCAATTGCGGTTGCAATATATTTAGTAATACCATTACTGATATTTTATAAATTAGTAATGAAGATACGGGTTAGAGATAAACATAGGGTAATTCTTTTCTTGGCTTTAATCGCAAGTTTTAGTATAGTAACCTACTTCTTATTTCAATACATCGAATATCAGGTTAACGTGAATATAACGAAATAGAGTAAGAACGGAATTTCATATATAAAAGAAATAGTCCTAAGACTTTAAAATTGCAAGATAATATCGTAATCCGTAATTTTGACGCTCAATAAATAATCTGTTTCCTGATTGTACGAAATATGGCCTGGTAAAAGTTTGGAATTTCGAGAAATACTTGTTATTTGAAGAATTCGAGATAATAAAAATATAGTTTATTGGTTATTAGAAGGGAGGCGTGGAAATGTCAGATTTCTTAGAAGGTATAAAGCGAGGCGCAAAAGCCTTTAAAAGTTCTTTAGGTCCCAGCCGATATGAGGCTGCTAATATCAAAATTGTCTGCCCTCATTGTCAAAATGACATTTTTGAAGAAGGATCTGCTCAATTGAATACAGCTGGTGCTAGTTTCTTAAATCTAGATTGGTTAAACAAATCTGCAATTATTTTAGTATGTACTAGGTGTGGATTAATTCAATGGTTTGGAAAGTCAATACAGAAGATTGACTAAGGTTTTGAATGTCGGCTTTAGCCAACATTCAAAACCTTTGGAAGGGAATGGGCTTATTCCAAATAATGAGATACACACCGCTATTTGTTTGAAAAAATAGTTGACAAAGTCAAATAAATTACAATATATTATAATTATAAAGTGCAAATTGAGGAGGATGGTCCATCTTGAGTTCCCGATACATGACTTTGATAAATACTATTCGAAGATTCAATCGGTTCTACATTAATATTTTGGGATTACTGGATAAGCATATATATGAAAGCGAATTTTCGCTTGCCGAAGTTCGGGTATTATATGATATTGGTCATACGGAAGTTTGTACTGCTAAGAAATTAATAGAAGAGCTAAAAATGGATCCGGGCTATCTAAGCAGAATAATAAAACGCTTTGAACATGATAGCCTTATATACAGAGTACAGTCCAAGGAGGATGGTCGGTTATATTATCTTTACCTTACAGATAAAGGTAAAGATACTCTTTCAAAGTTGGATGACCTGTCGAACGATCAAATCTATAAAATGATCAGCTGTGTGCCGGAAGAAGATAAAAAAAGCGTCGTAGAAAGTATGAAAACTATTGAAAAAGCGCTCTCAGAAAAATCTATAAAAATTAGAGATAAGATTATAATCCGCAATGAATTAAGACCGGGAGATGTGGGCTATTTAATTCATCTGCATGGCTGGATTTATGCTCAAGAATGTAAATTTAACCATATGTTTGAAGGCTATGTCTGCAAAACTATTTTTGATTTGTTTAATAATTATAACGTAGAAAAGGATAGATTCTGGTTTGCAGAAGCGAATGGAGTAATGATCGGTGCTATTGCTATTGTCGGACAATCTGCGAGTCGTGCTCAGTTAAGATGGTTCATCCTCCATCCACTATTCAGAGGAATTGGCTTGGGAAACACCTTGCTAAATGAAGCTATGAAATACTGCAAGGAGAAAGGATATAAGCAGGTATTTCTGGTGACTACTGATGACCAAGAGATTGCAATCAAAATGTACATGAAAATCGGGTTTAGGAAAGTGGCGGAACACGAAAATAAGGTGTGGGGAAAGAACTTGATTGAACATACCTATGAGTTAAATTTACCGTAAAGAAATCCAGCTACTTTAATACACTCCATATTTAGGGAAAATAGATTTAAGGTGGCATAAAGATGTAGTCCTGGTTTGTTAGGAGTACCATTTACTGCCGGATCCTCATCCAGATGAGAAGAAACAGTAAATAATACAATATCCCTAATTGCTTGATTGTGCTTATGAAGACAGCTAGGTTTTCTTACTTGGAAAGTAAGAAAACCTAGTTTTTTTGTATGGAAGCCTTTGCTTATAAGGTGTTAATGACCGGATAATTGAATATACATTAAACCTAATCCTAATTCAGGAAGGTTTATGCATATGAAGAAACAAAGTCTGGTAAAAGGAGCATTTGTTCTAACCATAGCTGCCTTCGTTACTAAAATATTAGTACTCGTTAATTCAATTGTTCAATCCCGAGTTCTCGGGTCTGAAGGAATAGGCATAAAAATGATGGTTATGCCATTAATGGGATTGATGATTACACTGACAACAATAGGGTTACCTATTGCTATTTCTAGATTAGTGGCGGAAGCTGATGCTCAAGGAAATGGAGCTAAGGTCAAGAAAATCTTGATTGTGGCTTGTGCTATTACAGGAAGCCTATGCATTGTAGTTGTCTGTCTATCCGTTTTTTTGGGTCAGGTATGTTCCGCATATTTTTTAACGGATCAGCGCTCTTATTATTCATTCATGGCTTTGATTCCCATCATTCCCATTGTTGCAGTTTCAGGTGTCCTTAAAGGTTATTTTCGAGGAATGCAGACAATGAATCCTCTTGCGCTATCTCAAGTTATTGAGCAGATTGCCCGAATTGGTTTTACATATTTTTTGGTTCAGAGTTTGATTCCTCTTGGCATAGAGTATGCAGCAGCCGGAGCTGTCGTTAGCAGTGTGCTTGGTGAAGCTCTCTCTCTAGTGTATTTAATAATTGCCTTTCGACTGTCTCACCAAACTAAGCTTCGTCTTCCCATTTGGAAGAAAGTAATGAAGGGAAGAGACATATTCATTGAATTATTATCGACGGCTCTTCCTACTACAGGCAACGGATTGATATTCTCAGTTTCCAAAGCAATTCAACCTATTATTATCACTAAGAGTTTAGCTATAGCAGGATTTACCTCTATAGTGATTGCCAAAGACTATGGAATGTTAACAGGCTTTGTCATGCCTCTGTTATTTTTCCCTGGTTTTATCAACCAGTCTTTAGGAGTTACTTTAGTTCCAGCCATTAGTGAAGCGAAGGCTAATAATCATCTTAATTTAATTCAGCGCAGATTATCTCAAGCAATATGTGTCGCTCTTGGTGTTGGAGTTCCTAGTACAGCACTCTTATATCTGTTTGCCCACGAATTGATGACGTTGATCTATAAATCTCCGCAGGCGGCACCTTTCTTGAAATTCATTGCACCATTCTTTTTATTTCACTATCTGCAAACTCCTCTTCAGTCTACTTTAGTAGGATTGGGGCATGCGAAAGCGGCAATGCTTAATAATATGATCTCTAAGGGAATGACCATTCTTCTGATTTATCCATTGTCTGCGAACCTTAAGCTAGGAATCTATGGAGTAATTTTAGCTATATGTATAGGAGTCATCTTAGAAACTTTGTTGCACATTTTTTCCGTTATAAAATTAATTGGATTTGATGTGAATTATTACGATATGATTAAGATCTTATTGGCGGGAATATCTATGGGTTTAGGCGGGAAGCTTGTATTCGTTTATTTGAATAATAGTGAGCTGAGATTAGGGACGGCAATCTTGATAACTTTTCTATTATCGATATGGATATATTTGATGATACTAATTTATTTAAAGGTAATTCGGCGCAAGGCTATCCTTAGAATACCTTTTGTTGGAGAAAAATTAGCTATGTTGTTTCCTATTGGCCGATGATTTTTGCGGTAATACAAGGATTGTTTATGTTGAAAATGGTAGAAACACATTCATCCTCCCGTCATAAAGTGCACAAGGCAATTTGATGCTACTATGAGTTTGCTTGTCCACGGGTTACGACCTGAAAACAAGAAGAAACGGTTTCCTCCTGGACAAATTTCATTATGACTGATACCTAAGAATGAAACAATTTATACTGAGGTACAAGGAGTTAAATTTAATGAGAAAGGGAAATTAGATTATATTAGTTTAGTTATTATTAAATCGTGTTATAATTTTTTAAAATAAAATCAATAGAGGGTGAGCATTAATGGATCTTAATATTTTAGATGAGTTAAAGAAGTTGCAAACAATTGCCGGAGCTTACAATGAATGGAGTAATTATAGATATAAAGTAACTGAATATATTATTAATAATACTACTGACTTTGAAAGTATAGCAATATTTGGTGCAGGTAAATGCAATGATATTGATTTAAATATTCTTGAATCTAAATTTAAAAAAATAATTTTAATTGATATAGATATGTCTTCTATGAAAGAGAGCATACACCAATATTCATTAGCAAATAGCAACAAAATCGAATTGATAGATTGTGACTTTTTAGGTATCGAGGATAGCGAATATAGAGATTATGAATATTTAGTAAGGAAATATTTTTTTACTAACACGAATAATTTGAGTACTCGACATAAATTATTAAGTTTTCTTGATAATCTTACAGTTAAAATTGAAAAGTATCCATTAGAGTTCGGAAAAGATGCTTATAAAAATAGTATATTAATTGGAGTCCATAGTCAGATAAATGTTTATTTACGGCAGATTTGGTCAATGTGTCTACAAATAACTGGCAAGGAAGATAATCTGGTTATCGACAAGATAAAAAAGATGAATGATATTGTGGCAAAAAAGCTTAATGCTGCAGTCATAGAAAGCACCGAAGATAAGTTGTTTTTTGGATATGAGATGGGGATAGAAGGACAGCACGGTCGAATTGAAGGGGCTATTCAAGCTGAAAATGACATAGAATTAAGATTAGAAAGTGGTTTGATAAATTTTAGCTCGGAGTTCAAGTTATTATGGCCTTTTAAGGCTGACTGTAAATATGATATGAGATTTATATGTATTGGTAAAAACATGTAATATATTCAAGTCCAATGAGCTTGAAAATATCTATATTGTATTTCAAAAATCCGTAACAAATTGCCTTGGAAATTAACTATTAATTGGTACTAATAATAATGTCTTCATCCCCTTCGTAACAGTAATTATTCTTAATTACTGTTACGAAAGCGTTTTTTTTATAATTCAAGATACGAAGCCGTCCTTTTTGGACGGCTTTGATTCTTAACAATCTTCTTCGCATTCCTTTGTTTTACTGATCCAAATTGCAGCACCTGTAGCTAGGGCAAGGATGAATAACGAGGGAGGACTAAATAAACTATCTGGCTTTCTAGTTCTCATTTTCAGACCAAGCATTTATAAGACCTCCTTTCAAAATTATATTGACAATTTAGGTTTTACATTTATGTCCTCGTTATACCAGTTAAAAAATGTATCTAATATGAGGTTTGAGAATTGTTGAAAATCAGAGTTTATCTGTGAACGAGACAAAATCCGTACACCAAACAGTTAGTTTGTCAAGCAAAGGACGGTTCCCTTGATTGAGTAGAACTCAGACAGGAGAACCGTCCTTTCTAGTTAAATATGATTTTTATTTTTTTAACAAAATATGTAATATGCAATAGAATAATACAAAGTTTCTTTTATCAGACTTTAGAAGAAATTGTTATATGCCAGTAAATGGTTATACTTGAGACGGAGGAGAGATAAGGTGGCTGAGCTAACAACTGGAATAATAGAAAATCCCCTAATCAGCGAGCTAAGAGAGACAACTACCTTCACAGTGAAAATATCGAATGATGATACAGTCGAGGGTAATATTCAGATAGTTGGTTTTTTTATTTCCGAGACAACTAAGATAATGTATGTATTAGAAGAATTTATATTGGCAGCCGGTGCCGTTGCTACTAGAAATTATTTTGCGGATTTTAGTGCATTCGAGTTTCAGTTTATTACAAGCTCGAATGGAATAAAGATATCCGCATGGGGAAAGGATTCAGCAGGGAATTTAGTCGCAGCACATCGTGTGTTACCAGCTGAGTTAGATCCGTTGGAAGATATATTAGGAGCAACTGGGGCAACCGGAGAAGCAGGCGCAACCGGAGCAACTGGGGCAACCGGAGAAGCAGGCGCAACCGGAGCAACT
>JGI2924J29684_1078406_pt1 | contig 47381 bp, 38 predicted proteins | sample BenlonsequencITS_FD_29684 | JGI IMG/M metagenome (IMG submission 29684) | reverse complement strand
AAAACGCGTTGTGTCGGTTTTGCGTGCGAATCAGTGTTGGTTAGGCATGCGAATTAGTGTCGGAACCAATGCGAATACTCACATGGGAAACTGCTTTGTGTGTCTCAGTCTACCGTTTGGGCACGGAGGGAGAAAACTAAGGACCGACCTATTTCGCGAGTGATCCAGTCATCGAGAGGCTGGCAGGGATAGCGCTGCGGAGTGTTTGTCAGCCAGAGATGTGCGTACTTTCCTGACATATGAAGTGGTGGGTTCGCAGAATGGGAGGTGACCAAGCGGCGGCCGTTGCATAGAAACGTCGCGCATCCCGTAGAGGAAGCGGACGTGAGCAGGCTTCTTCCGCTTTAGCAGAGGTAGCCATGCATAGCATCGAAATTCGAGCTAGCCATTTACCTGCGGCAAATGAAGAAAGCTGCCTTTTTTGACAACAATGGCAGCCGCTTCGCGAAGGCAGTTGATCATTTTGGTCTTATTGCTCGGTCTCGCTCCACATTCGTTTCGCTTACCTGCAAACGCCCAAAATGCTCAACTGCCCCATACTTGAAGATTTCAAGTATGGGGCGCGGGGGCATACTTGAAGGAACGCTTCGCTGCTTCAAGTATGCCCCCGCAATTTTGTTGTCAAATCATAGCCGCCAGGCGTTGCCTGGCCGAAATGGCGATTGTGCACAGACGTGAGCTGCGCCATTCGCGGGCGCTGCCGCCCCGGCCTCAATCATAAGCCCGATCACCGCGGCACACTTGTCTTACGACCGCCATGTCACATGACTCGAGTGCTGCAGTCTCGCCGTGTCACTCGTAGGGCTTGCGGCAGTTAGTGAGTGTCGATGCGCCGGGTGACCGTGCCGTGTGTCTGTCACAGTGGCGTTATGAAGCGGTGTCCGGTCTGATGCCAAAGCGCCCACGCTTCAAGTGAAATTTGTGTGGCAGCAGCCGACTGTCACGGAATTCGCGTCGCAGCGGATGCAAGTTCTTCGATGGTGGACTGTGCTCAGCGATAGGGCGTGCCAACCGTCGCCGCAAGCGATGCCCGGAGTTGCGTGAAAATTCGGTTTCTTTCCTGTTGTGTTGAGAACTAAAAAGGCCGCAGATTAGCTGCGGCCTTTTATTCATCCTGTCTCATAACCATCTCCAAGCGATGATCGTTCCCACTCTATGCGTTAGTGAAGCTGCAGCTTGCTTTCCTACCGCGCTTTCCGCGTCCCGCCTGGCTATGGAGCAGCATTTTAAAATGTTCCCAGCGAATCTCGTCGGTCTGGATGTTGTAAGTCAGGCCGCGCTCCATCTGCTCCAGCAGTCTCAAACTCAGCGGCTTTTCCAAGTAGTGGTCTGCTGTGACCTCCGGAGCGCTGCCCTCATGGCCAAGCAGATAGGCGATCGTGGACGGAGATATGCCTGACCGTTCCAGCCGGACGGCAAACGAACGACGGAGACTTTTAAAATTGAGCCCGCCATTAACGGCCGGCGGACAATGCTGACCGATGTATCCCGTTCCCGTACACGGCCCGCAGAAAAAACGACTCGGATCGCGGGAGTATAAGTGCTTCGGGTCAAAGCTCAGCTCGCCGAAAAGCAATGCATCGTTGCCATCGGCCTGACGTCGTTCCTCTACGAAATTTATAAAACCCATCTCCACAAGCTTCGTGCAGATCGGAATCTGCCGTGCCGATGAGCCCGTTTTTAGCGACTTGTTGTAGCCGTTATCGTTAATGTCGATGAGCTCTACGCCGTGGACATCCCGGATCACATCATGCACACGAAGCTGGCAGAGTTCATTGAGCCGCGCGCCGGTGTAGAGTCCGAGAGGAAGCAACCAGAACCGATACGGCTTGGCGTCTTGGTAGACCTTGGGCAGTGTGCCCGCGAGGTACTTTTGGTAAGGCCAGCCGGAGAGCATCTGAATCAGGTTGCTATCTAGAAATGGCTTGGTGACCTCGGCCTGTTTTGTACTGCAAGTAGCAACCTTGATCGCATCAGTAATCAGCTTGCTCTCCAGCGCCTCGTCTAGCATGCGATTGAACAGCTGGTAATAGGTCGTGAGGTTTGCGCCTTTACTTCCCGAAGCCGAGTTCTGCTTCAGTAACAATGGCAACTGATCCTTTAGACGCTGCACATCAGCTCGATCAAGCTCAGCGACTCGGCGTGTAGGGTTATCTCGGGTCAGGATGACTTTCAGCTTTTCCATTCGAGCCCGTAGCATATGCTCGGACTTTCCTGCGTAAGTGTTTTCTCGCAGGAAGCGGGACAGCGTAGTGTCCATGAACTCGGTAAGTAACGGTGAAGAGTGGAAGCGGTTGATCGCGTCCGTTACCGCGGAGATGTTCGCCAAGGCGATTCGCAAGTGCTCTTCATGGCCAGGCTCTACAATCAGACTCAGGCCCTTATAAAAAGGAATGGAGATAGGGGACGTTACATTCATATATACCTCACGGTGGGTGAGGCTTGAGATTATTACTGTATAAATGAACAGTCAAGATAATCTATTGTAAAGGCACCTTCGATAGCTTTTATTGACACTTTGTCAATAATTGAGGGATGTGTAAAAAGGGCAGGAGCAGGGCCCCCGCCTCTGTTTGGCTAGGCCTTATGCGTACGATTTCCAGTGGCGTTTAGGGGCTCGCACGTTCGGAAATGGCGTGCCCACCGGCCGCCCGACTTTGAAGTCACCTTGTGCTTTTTTTAGCTCCTGATAGTGCCGGTAATGGATGTGATCCAAGCCAAGCCCGAAATCGATTTTGTCGATCTCGTCCTTGAGGACGTCTGACGGATAGCAGTCGCCATAGCCGCCAGTTGTACTTTTATCAGCGTGACCCACGAGTGCTTTAGCTTTCGCGAGGTCGAGGTTCTGTCTGCGGAATTGGTTGATAAAAGTATGCCGTAGGCCGTGATACGTCAGGCCCTCCTCTCCGAGGCCGCAGAGCCCCAAGTAGCCATGACTGCTCTGGCTTGAGCCCAGGTACCAACGACTCGCAACGTGCCCAGGAGAAAGATCACCGTAGACACGGATATTTTCGAAAAGAGGAGCTTTCATATCCTGCTTAACTATGTCCAGGCGAGCTTGGTGATAGTCGAGGAAGCCTGTCTCGATCAGCTGCTTGTGAATGGGCACTAGCCGTTCAGAGTCGGACGTTTTGAGTTGCTTCGACCCTGTCCGATTGATGCTGATGATCCAAGCGCCGAGCTCCTGCCGAATGTCTTCGAGCCGTAGCTGGCACAGCTCGCTGAGCCTCGCGCCGGTATAGAGGCCAAGCAGCGGCAACCAAAACTTGTAGTCGTCCAGACGCCAGCGAGGCGGCTGGGTCAGCGTGTAGGCCGGGCCGTGAAGAAGTTTCTCGATCTGGCTTGGGCTATAGGTGCGCTTCCTCGGGGCCTCGGCACCTTTGGTGCTGAATGCCAATCCGGCCGCGATATTTTCGGTGATGTGGCCTTGATCATGTGCGTAGGTGACAAGCGCCCGTGCCAGCTCAAAGAACTTTTTCGCGGTGCGTGGATTGATCGGCTCAAATTTCCCGTCGCTGATGATCTTGCTCAGCGGCTGATTACGGGTGGCGCGAAGGCGGTGCCGGTTCTTCGGATAGCTGCGCAGATGATCGCGTAGCGTGTTGAATTCAGCACGAGTCAGCGTTTCGACTTGCCGGTGCCCGCCAAGCAGCTCGCACAGGCCTTCCAGGCGGGCCCGAGCGGTAATGCGGGTCCGCGGATTAGCCCAGGCTCCTTCACGAATTTGCCGTTCTTCGTATTCCTTTACCAAAGCTGCGAGGCTCAACCCTGCGTTTGGACCGCACGCCGGCGAGACAATGCGTTCGTTGACAGAGGGCTGCGTAAAGAGGGTTTCAAGCTTGGCTTTCTGCGCGTCGGGCAGAACGCTCCCGAGCGCATTCAGCAACGCGAGCGTGCCAGGATCCTGTGGCGGTGCCGCAGCATCTGTCGGCGAGTTCAGCTCCGGAATCGTCTGCATAGGCTCGGTGGTTGCAGCAGAACCCAACATCCGCCGAACCAGGTCACCGATTTCCTGCATGGCTTGGGCGTAAGGATCTTGGTGATCGTCTTCCTGAAAGTAACGCAACAGCACCTTATCAACCTTCTGCAGCGTATACGTCAGCATGAGGACCGCAATGATGATGGAGCTAGTGAGCAGCTCAACCCGAAAGCTTTTCTTTTCTCTCAGATGCGCTTTCATGCACAGCGGATCAAGTTCGATAAGCATCACATAAAGCCCCGATTCCTCCTGCACCAAGAGCGCTCGATCAATGATGCGGAGCTTCAGATGCATCGCGTTGGCTTGCTGAAGATGAAAATGCAAAGCTTGCCGAGATTGCGGTAGTGCTGGGGGGATGTGCATGAGATTCCGACCCTGGTCTGGGCGGGCATGGCACAGGTATTCATAAAGCGTCATCGCTGTAAATGCAGGAGATTCTTTCGAATAGCGCCCTGGAGAGGGTGGGACGGTCTCGAGTACATCAAGGGCGGCGTAAATGTACCGGGCAGCGTCGCTGGCGACATTGTGATCGCAGGTTCCGAGCGGCCAGTCGAATCGTACGAATCCAACGCCAAGCGCTTTCACCAGTGCGGGCGTTGGTGTCAGTGCGAAGAAAATTTCGCACCCTGGCTCGTGACTATAGAGCACCACTCGCTCGGCACTGTCCTTCATCATGCGAGCGTGGGCGACCGAAAGGTCTTGGTTCGCGAGCTTCATTGGCGACGGGCGGACTTTCCAAACCCGGTCGGCGAATTTGAGTGCTTCCGCTACCGCTAAGTGAAACCTTTGAAGGTCAGCCAACAGTCGGTCAGAAAAGAGCTCGACATAGTGCTCGGTCGCCTTGGCAAGGAACTGCTCGAAAGCCGTGTTCAGATACCTCGCAAGGTCGCGGGCAAGCGCTTCGTCGTGGCTGAGCGACCACCGGATTTGCGCAGGCAGTTTCGGGTTGGCCGCGAAATGCTTCGGGAATGTGAGGTAGTACTGGAAGCCAGTGTTGGCTTGATAGACGAGGTGCGGAACACCTGTTTTGCTTTGGCGCTTGGACATGATGGCATACCTTTTGGATTCACAGACGGACTGTGAGTAATCCAATGCCATCAAATCTGGCCTGAAACCCGCGTTCTAGACGGGTTTCAGTGTTGAATTGGTGGAGCCGGGGGGATTTGAACCCCCGTCCGCCAGCTCTCCGCTATCGGTTCTACATGCTTAGCCAGATCTACTGAGTTAACTCCGCGCCGCCCGATTGGCAGGGTGCTTGGAGCGAGCTGTATGAGTTTTAGCCGTTACGTCTACAGCGAACTTGGCGGCGATCCTGTTCTGTCTGACAGTCCTTTCGGGTTTACAGGCATCCCCTAGTGACCGCTGGAGCCGAAGCTACCAGATGAAGGTTAGGCGGCTAGCGCGTACCCTTCGTAGTTGTCGTCGTTGGCAACTATAGGTTTGCAACAGTTTATTTACGAGTTCTGTTACCAACTCGGCATGCCCCTCAAGTTTTGTTACCGGCGTCGAATCCTAATCGGCCCCTGGTGACGCTTGTGGTGCTGGGGCGGGAGTGTACGGCGATCCTTTCGGGATGTCGATCACTTTTTAATCATGCTGGTTAAAAAATATACAGGCAACTGCGGCAGGATCGCTCGCACGATCCCGCCGCCTTGGCTCAGTTGCCGGCGCCGGAGCCGGAGCCTGCGGTGCCGCCGCTACCGGAGCTGCCAGGGCCTTTCAGCTCTTGCAGGGCTTTGGTTGAGTGGGCGATGCAGGCTTCGGTATCGCCGGACTGTTGAGCTTGGCGTGCCTGCTGGACGTATTCCTCGACTTTGCTTTTGGCCGGCTCACCCAGGGTCGCGGTGTTGGTGGCCATGTTGTCATCGATTTCCTGCAGGTTGGTCTGGCACAGGTCGTTCTGGGCGAAGACGGCGGGGCTGGCGAGCAGTACCGCGGATGCGAGCAGTGCGTGAACTTTCATGGTGGGTCCTCCAGTCTTGTGGACTTCCCGGGCCTGCCTGATAACTGCTGAAACGGCGGCGCCGAGTCGAATCGAACCCGTCAGGGGCTCTAAAATTCCGACTGCGATTGCGCGTGAGCGTTCATCGAAGCGACACAAACGAAACGGCCCCGCTCCGCTGAGCAGGGCCATAACGCCTGTGCTAGAGCGTTGGCGTCGCTGTTTTACTGCGCGTTACGCGATCCACCAGGTAGACCAGTCCGTGATAGTCGATCTCGCCATGACGTGACAGGCCGATCTCGCAGGTGCGGCTGGTGGAGATGCCTTCATCGCATATCTGCACCGCATCTTTAAGGCTGCGCAGGGCGTGACAGTTGAGTTCCGGCGTGGTGAAGCCTTTGTCACCAGCGAAACCGCAGCAATGAATGCCCTCCGGAACCACGACTTCCTTGGCGCAGCGGCGGGCGATATCGATCAGTGCCTGCGCTTCGCCCAGGTGCTGGGTGCTGCAGGTGACGTGCACGGCAATCGCTTTTTCCTGTGGCACGAAGTCCAGCTTGTCGAGCAGGTACGTGCGGATGAAGCGCACCGGATCGTACAGGTCGAGGCGCTGATCGGTTAGGCCCTGGACCAGGCGCAGGGTGCAGGGGCTGGTGTCGCAGTAGATCGGGTCGAGCCCGCCGCGACTGGCTTTGAGCAGCGCGTCGAGCATCTCCTGGCGCTTGCGTTCGCCCTGTTCGGCATAGCCCTTGGAGGCGAACGGCTGGCCGCAGCACAGGTCGTTCAGCTGTTCGGGGAAGATCACCTGGTAGCCGGCCTTTTCCAGCAGGCTGCGGGTCTTGTCCAGTAGCGGCTCCTGCTCCTGGTCGCGTGCGGCCGGCGCCATTGCTCGGGAAACGCAGGCGGCCAGGTAGACCACGCGCGGACGCTCATCCTGAGCGGTGGGCTTGGGCAGATGCAGGCGTTGCAGCGGCTGCGGCGTGGCTGGGGTCCATTGCGGCACGCGGCCCTTGCTGGCGTTGGTCATGGTCGCGGACAGCTTGGCCAGGCGCTTGGTACCGAGGATGATGTGCGCGCCGTTGGCGGCATGCAGCATGAAACGGGTGCCCTGCACGGCTGTGGCGAAATGGTCGGCCAGCCAGTTGGCGGCGCCGGTTTTGCTCGCTTCACGCCCGCGCAGTTTGCGTATCAGGTCGCCAGTGTTGATGCCGACCGGACAGCGCTGGGCGCAGAGGCCGGTGGCGGCGCAGGTTTCGATGCCGTGGTAGTGGTAGAGGCGCTCGATCTCGGTGGTGTCGACACCGGCGCGCTTGCGTGCCTGGATGTCGCGCCAGATGACGATGCGCTGGCGTGGGGTGAGGGTCAGTCCGTTGGACGGGCAGACCGGCTCGCAGAAACCGCACTCGATGCACTTGTCGACGATCTCGTCGGCGGCGGGCATCGGCTTGAGGTTCTTCAGGTGGATGTCCGGGTCTTCGGAGAGCACCACGTCCGGGTTGAGGATGCCGGTGGGGTCGAGCAAGCGCTTGATCTTCCACATCAGCGCGTAGGCTTCGCTGCCCCATTCCAGCTCGACGAAGGGCGCCATGTTGCGCCCGGTGCCGTGCTCGGCCTTGAGCGCGCCGCCGAATTCGACGGCGACCAGCTGCGCCACTTCGCCCATGAAGGCTTCGTAACGGGCGACCTGGGCCGGATCATCGAAGCCCTGGGTGAAGACGAAGTGCAGGTTGCCCTCCAGCGCGTGGCCGAAGAGGATCGCCTCGTCGTAGCGGTGCTTGTCGAGCAGTTCGATCAGGCGGTTGACGCCCTCGGCCAGGCGCTCGACGGGGAAGGTGACGTCTTCGATGATCACCGTGGTGCCGGTCTGGCGCACGGCGCCGACTGCCGGGAAGGTGTCTTTGCGGATCTTCCACAGCTGGTTGTAGATCACCGGGTCTTCGCTGAAGTCGACCTGCTTTTCCACCGGGAAATGCGCGATGGAAGTCATGATCAGGTTGATCTGCTCATGCAGCAGCGACTGGCTGGCTGCGCGCGATTCGATCAACAGTGCGCAGGCAGTCGGCGACAGTTCCTTCACCCACTCCGGCATGCCGACCTTGTGCTCGACCGAGCGCAGGCTGCGACGGTCGAGCAGCTCCACGGCGGACACCGGTTGCTGCTTGAGCACCGGTACGGCCAGGCAGCAGGTTTCCACGTCGGGGAACACCACCAGCGCGCTGGCCTTGTGCGGATGGTCCGGTACGGTGTCGTAGGTCACCGCGCTGATGAAGCCCAGCGTGCCTTCGGAACCGACCATCAGGTGGTTGAGGATATCCAGCGGCTCGTCGTAGTCGACCAGCGCATTGAGCGAAAAGCCGGTGGTGTTCTTCAGGCGGTACTTGTGACGGATCTTCGCCGCGAGTTCGCTGTTGGCGCGGGTCTCGCGCCCGAGTTCGGCCAGCTGTTCGAGCAGTGCTGCGTGGCTCTGGCGGAAGGCGTCGACGCTGGCGGCATCTTCGCTGTCGACCACAGTGCCGTCTGCCAGTACGACACGCAGCCCGGCGAGGGTCTTGTACGTGTTCTGCGCAGTGCCGCAGCACATGCCGCTGGAGTTGTTGGCAACGATGCCGCCGATCTTCGCTGCGTTGATCGAGGCGGGATCAGGGCCGATCTTGCGCTGAAACGGCGCGAGTACGGCGTTGGCGTTGGCGCCGATTACACCCGGCTGCAGGCGGATCTGCTCGCCGCCGTTGCGAATCTCTCGGCCGTTCCAGTTGTCACCGAGCACGATCAGCACCGAGTCGCTGATCGCCTGGCCGGACAGGCTGGTGCCCGCGGCGCGGAAGGTCACCGGGACGTTCTCCGCATGAGCCAGTTTTAGCAGCGCGATCACCTCGGCTTCGGATTCGACGCGCACCACCAGCTTGGGAATCAGCCGGTAAAAGCTGGCGTCGGTGCCGAAGGCGAGGGTGGAGAGCGGATCGTCGAAGCGCCGCTCGACCGGGATCACGCGCTCGACTTCGCGGAGGAACTCGGCCGGCAGCGGCGCGCGTTCAAGCTGCGCGGCCGCGTTCATGCGTCCTCCAAGATCAGCAGGATCAGATCCTTCGGGCCGTGGGCACCGTAGGCCAGCACCTGTTCGATGTCGGCGGTTTTCGACGGGCCGGAGACCAGCAGCGCATTGGTCGGCATGCCGGCGGCCCACTGGAACTTCTGCTGGATCTCGTAGAAGTTGTCGTGGATCTCACTGGCCTTGAGGATGGCGAAATGCACCGGTGGCACCAGACTCATCAGGCGCGGCTCCTCTCGGGTCGGCCACATGATCAGGCTGCCGGTGGAGGCGATGGCGCCGAGGGTGCCGGTGAGGCTCGCCGGGGTGTCGTTGAACAGCTCGTCCTTCCAGTCCTCGACCGGGCGGTCGTAGGCCTTCAGCGTCGGCAGGCCCTCGCGGCCGGCGCAATGCGCGGTGAAGCGCTGGCCGTACGGCGTGGTCGGCGCGATCAGCAGGCTCGGCAGTTGACGATCGTGCAGCAGCTGTTCGAGCAGGGCGGGCCAACCGGCGTCGGTGGTCAGGTGGATCTCGGTGTGCACCGCTTCCATCAGCTGGCGCAAGCGGGCGATACGCTGCTCGGGCGCATAGCTCCAGGGTTGGGTGACCAGCGATACGTCGTAGTCATCGACGATAGGCGTGGTGCCCTCCAGGCTGTTCTTCAGCTTGGCGAGGATATTGGCCTTGGCGCTCATCGCTTGCCCTCCAGGTGCTCGCGGGCCAGCTCGTGCAGCGAGCGGGCGGCAGGTTTCGGTGCGCTGTGGTTCTGCGTCCAGGGGCCGATGTTCGATGGCGTCAGGCCGCGCAGGCGAGTGGCGAAGAAGCCGAACACGCGGTACAGCGTCGGGTTGGTGTTGAGCAGGCGCCAGCCGGCCCACATCAATCGTTCTTTCTTCGAGTATTTGCTGCCCTGGCCGCGCATGACCTTGTGCGGATCGTCCGGTGCCTTGATGTTCTCCTCACGCAGGCGCCGCAGGATGGACGGGATCGGGATCTTCACCGGGCAGACTTCGCCGCAGGCGCCGCACAGCGACGAAGCGCTGGGGTGATCCGGCACCTTGTCCAGGCCGACCATGTGCGGCGTGATGATCTTGCCGATCGGTCCCGGGTAGACCTCGCCGTAGGTGTGGCCGCCGACGCGGGTGTACACCGGGCAGTGGTTCATGCAGGCGCCGCAGCGGATGCAGTTCAGCGTCTGGCGCAGCTCGCTGTCGGCGAAAGCCTGGCTGCGGCCGTTGTCCAGCAGGATCAAATGCACTTCCTGCGGGCCGTCGAGCTCGTCGGCCTTGCGCGGGCTGGAGATCATGTTGACGTAGGTGGTGATCGGCTGGCCCAGTGCCGAGCGGGTCAGCAGCGAAAGCAGCGGGACCACGTCACGCAGGTTCTCGACTACCTTCTCGATGCCGGTGACAGCGATATGTACCGGCGGCACGCCGGTGGACATGCGCCCGTTGCCCTCGTTTTCCACGAGCAACAGGGTGCCGGTCTCAGCCACCGCGAAGTTCACGCCGGAGACGCCGATATCGGCCTCGAAGAACTTCTGGCGCAGGGTGCGGCGGCCGATCTGAATGAGTTGGTCGACGTCCTTGGTGTACTCCACGCCGAGTTTCTCGTGGAACAGGGACGCGACCTGGCCGGCGTTCTTGTGGATTGCCGGCATGATGATATGGGAAGGCTTTTCGTGGTCGAGCTGGACGATGTACTCGCCCATGTCCGATTCCAGGCATTCGATGCCATGGCCTTCGAGGAAATGGTTCATCTCCATCTCTTCGCTGACCATCGATTTGCCCTTGATCACTTGGCGCGCCTCATGAGCGCGGGCGATCTCGAGGACGATGTTGTTCGCCTCTTCAACCGTCTCCGCCCAGTGCACGTTCACACCGTTACGGGTCAGGTTGGTTTCCAGCCGCTCGAGCAGTTCGGGCAGCTTGGACAGTGCGCGGGCGCGGATACGGTTGCCCATCTCGCGCAGCCGCTCGCGTTCGTCGGCATCGCTGAAGGCCACGGCGCGCTTGGTCATCAGCGAGTCCATGGCGGTGCGGAAGTTGCGCCGCAGCTGGTCGTCCTTCAGGGACTTGCGCGCGCGGGCGCGGAAGTCCGGGTCACCGGCGTTCTCGATCTGTATCGCGGGAATACGCTGTTCGGCGTTCATCGGGCACCTCCGGTGCGTTGCCAGAGGAAGCTCGCCAGATGCTGGCCGCGCAGGGCTTCACGCTGCTTTTCCAGCGAACCATTGATGTTCATCAGGCAGCCGCAGTCGGCGCTGATCACCTGATGCGCGCCGGATTCCTTCAGTGCGCGGGTCTTGTCCAGCACCATGGCGCCGGAGATATCGGGCATGCGCACGCTGAAGGTGCCGCCGAAGCCGCAGCATTCGCTTTCGTGGTCGTGCTCGACGCGCTCGACCTGGCCCAGCTGGGCAAGCAGGGCGCGGCCGTGCAGGTGGGTGTTCATTTCGCGGCGGGCCGAGCAGGAGGTATGCAGGGCAACCTTGGTCGGCGTGCCGGCGTCCTTGAATTCGACCTTGCAGACATTGAGCAGGAACTCGGCCAGCTCGAAGGTGCGCTCGGCCAAGGCCTGCGCCTTCTTCAGCGTGGCCGGGTCGTCCTTGAACAGGTCCAGATAATGGTGGCGCAGCATGCCGGCGCAGGAGCCGGACGGCACCACCACTGGCCAGTCGTTGGCGAACAGGTCCAGTTGCGCCCGTGCGACGTTGCGGGCCTCGTCGGTGTAGCCGCTGGTGTAGGCCGGCTGACCGCAGCAGGTCTGGCCCTGCGGGTAGTGCACGGTCAATCCTTCGCGTTCGAGCAGGCGGATGGCATCCAGGCCGGCCTCGGGATAGAACAGGTCGACCACGCAGGTACCGAACAGATAAACCTGGCTTGGCTTGGCGGGGTATTCGCGCGGCTTTGGCAGCGGCGGCGCGACGCGGGTAGCGTTCGGCGCAGCATCGTAGAAGAGTTCGCTCATCGGCTTGGTCTCCGGGTTGGCCCGGTTATCCGCAAATGCGGTTTCTGGAATGCAACCGTGCCCCCCAAGCGGGGGCACGATTCCTGTTTCTTACACTCCGACCAGTGGGTCGGTCACGCCCAGCACGTAGATGGCGATCAGGCCGATCACCCCCGTGAACAGCACGTAGTACAGCGTAGGCCATATGGTCTTGCGCAGCGTGGAGCCTTCACGACCGAGCAGGCCGACGGTGGCGGATGCGGCCACCACGTTGTGGATCGCAACCATGTTGCCTGCAGCAGCGCCAACAGCTTGGGTGGCAACTACCATCGCTCCGGAAATTCCGAGCGACTGCGCCACACCAAACTGGAACTGGCTGAACATCATGTTGCTGACTGTGTTGGAGCCGGCGAGGAACGCACCCAGTGCACCGACAGCTGGCGCCAGCAGCGGGTAGATGCTGCCCACGCTGTCGGCGACGTAGCGCGCCATGACGATCGGCATGCTGGCCAGCTCGGCACCGTTGACGCCGGAGTTGATCAGGATGCGTACCATCGGCACGGTGAACAGCAGTACGAAGCCAGCGCTGAGCAGTACGCCGCTGGATTCCTTCACCGCTGCCTTGAGCTCGGAAACGCGCATGCCATGCAGGAAGAAGGTAATCAGCACCACCATAACGAGGATGCCGCCCGGCAGGTACAGCGGCTCGATGCCTGCATTGATACCGGTTTCGCCAAGGATGTTGGCAAAGGCGATGGATACCGATTTCAGCGCAGCGGTGACCTGCGGGAACACCCGGCTGATCACCAGGATCGCGCCGACCAGCACGTAGGGCAGCCAGGCACGGAAGGCGCTCATCGGGCGGGCGGCCATCTCGTCCAGCTTCATTTCGATGGTGCCCAGCCACTCGGCCGGCCATTCCTTGGCGTCGGCGAAGTCCCAGGTGGTCTTCGGCGTCAGGAACTTGAAGCGGGCAGCGGTGGTGACGATCGCCAGGCCAACCAGACCACCCAGCAGTGACGGGAATTCCGGGCCGAGGAAGATGCCAGTGGCCGCGTAGGGCAGGGTGAATGCCAGGCCGGCGAAGATCGCGAATGGCAGCACCTCGAAGCCGGCTTTCCAGCTCTTCTCCTTGCCAAAGAAGCGGGTCAGCATCAGCACCATGACCAGCGGCATCACGGTGCCGACGATGGCATGGGTGATCGCCACGCTGCTGGTGATCTGCTGCAGGTAAGCGTTCCAGCTGGAACCCTGCGCGACCAGTTGCGCGCCGATGGTGGCGGTATCCAGGCCGCTATTGATGCCAACGACGATCGGCGTACCGACCGCACCGAAGGACACCGGCGTACTTTGCACCAGCATGCCGAGTAGGACTGCGGCCATCGCCGGGAAGCCAACCGCAACCAGCAGCGGCGCGGCGATGGCGGCCGGAGTGCCGAAGCCGGACGCGCCTTCGATGAAGCAGCCGAACAGCCAGGCGATGATGATGGCCTGGATACGGCGGTCAGGGCTGATGGTGGTGAAGCCAGCGCGAATGGCGGTAATACCGCCCGAATGCTTGAGGGTGTTCAGCAGCAGGATCGCGCCGAAGATGATCCACAACAGACCGAGGGTAATTACCAGGCCTTGCAACGTCGAGGCGATGATGCGGTTGACGCTCATGTCCCAGACGAATAGCCCGATTGCTGCGGTGAACAGGAAGACCAGCGGCATGGCGCGGCTGGCGGGCCAGCGCAGGCCGATCAGCATGATTGCTGCGAGCAGAATGGGTGTGAAGGCGAATAGTGCGAGCAGTCCGTTGGACATGTCAGGCTTCCCCTGCGGTTCGGTTCAGATGGGGCCCTGAGCGGACCGTGGAGTTGTTGTTGTGCGCAGATCTCATGCTGAGTCCTCTTATTTTTAGACCACTCTGTAAAGTGGTAAGACCACTTAACAGAAGGGAATGGCCAGCGTAAGAGCTGTGTATAGGGGCGTCAATTAGCTAGCTATAGACTTTGGTCGCAACGGCCGCACTTGTGCGGATGCGCGGTCATGGCTAGCATTCTCGATTGGTAAGACCATTTGGGGGCTGATATGGATGTGGGCATGGTGCGGCAGCGGCGGCTGGCAGACGACATCGTCGCGCAGCTGGAAACCATGATTCTCGAGGGCACGCTCAAGGCGGGTGAGCGTCTCCCTGCCGAGCGCGCCCTGGCTGAAAGCTTTGGGGTTTCCCGGCCTTCACTGCGTGAAGCGATTCAGAAACTGGCGGCCAAGGGCTTGCTGGTCAGTCGGCATGGCGGGGGCACGTTCGTTGCCGAGTCGCTGGGCTCCACGTTCAGCGATCCGTTGCTGCACTTGCTGGAAAACAACAGCGATGCGCAGCGCGACTTACTGGAGTTTCGCCATACGCTCGAAGGCAGCTGTGCTTATTACGCGGCCTTACGTGCAACCGAGGTGGACCAGAAGCGCCTCACCGAAGCCTTCGTGGCGTTGCAGGATTGCTATACCCGAGAAGGCAAGGTGAGCCGAGCGGAGGAGGGCGCAGCCGATGCCCAGTTCCACCTGGCCATTGCCGAAGCCAGCCACAACGCGGTGCTGCTGCACACCATTCGTGGTCTGTTCGATCTGCTCAAGCGCAACGTGGTGACCAACATCGGCGGCATGTACGCCCTGCGTGACGAAACGCGGGACATGCTGATGAGTCAGCATCGCGAGTTGTACGAGGCGATCATGGCCAGGCGGGCAGTGGAAGCGCGCGAGGTGATTCATCGGCACATCAATTATGTGCAGGAAGTGCTGGCCGAAGGTCAGCAGGAAGCCCAGCGGCTGGCGCGCGCGCAGCGTCGGCAGGGTGAAAGGATGCAGAAGGAAGGTTGAGAGCGGAGCCGGCATTGGCTGCCGGCTCGGTATTAGCTTGGGCTGATCAGCCCAAGAGTCGGGTGCAGCTCAGTCGTCTTTGCCCTTGGTGCGCATGGCGCGCTGGATCTCGCGATCGGAATCACGCTCCTTCTCGGTGTGGCGCTTGTCGTACTCCTTTTTGCCTTTGCCGAGGGCGATCTCGCACTTGATCATGTGCTTCTTCCAGTACAGCGAAAGCGCCACGCAGGCGTAGCCCTTCTGCTGCACGGCACCGAACAGCTTGCCCAGCTCGCGCTTGTTCAATAGCAGCTTGCGGGTGCGGGTCGGGTCGGCGATGACGTGGGTGCTGGCGCTGGTCAGCGGCGTGATGTGCGCGCCCATCAACCAGGCTTCGCCATCCTTGAGCAGGACGTAGCTGTCCACCAGCTGTGCCTTGCCGGCACGCATGCTCTTCACTTCCCAGCCGGCCAGGACGAGGCCTGCCTCGAATTTCTGTTCGATGAAGTAATCGTGTAGCGCTTTCTTGTTCAGCGCGATGGTCCCGGGGGACTGTTTCTTCTGTTTGGCCATAGGGGGCGCATTATAGGGAGTCCCGTTGCGGCTGGCGACAGCCCTCGACAGTGGCGGCGCCAGAAACTTGAGGGGCGGCCGTTAATCCCCGACAATGTGCGCGCTTTGCCGCCGCCTTGACTCTTCATGACGTCAATTGTGCGGTTGCGGGCTGGCTGCGTCGGATGCTTCCGATCGGCGCGCAATGAAATGACGACGTAGAAGGTCCGCATGACGACGCACATTCAACGTTCCGCGCTGCTGCCGTATCCCGCGCAGGCGCTGTTCGACATGGTCAATGATGTAGCCAGCTACCCGCAGTTCCTGCCCTGGTGTTCTGCGACCGAGGTGCTTTCCAGTAGTGAGACCGAAATGCACGCCAGCATGACCGTGGCGAAGGCTGGGTTGAGCCAGCGCTTCATGACGCGTAACGCGCTGGAGTTCGGCAAGCGGATCGAGATGACGCTTGAGGAAGGCCCATTTAGCCATTTACATGGCATCTGGGAGTTCAAGGCGCTGGGTGAAAAGGCCTGCAAGATCAGCCTGGACCTGACCTTCGATTACGCTGGGCCGCTGGTCAAGGCGACGCTCGGGCCGCTGTTCAACCAGGCGGCCAACACCTTGGTCGATGCCTTCTGCGAACGGGCGAAGCAGCTTTATGGATAAGCCATCGATTGCGGTCGAAGTGGTTTATGCGTTGGCGGACAAACAGAAGCTGCTGCAGATGACTGTGCCCGCCGGCACTACCGTGCGCGAGGCCGCCTTGCGCTCGGGGCTGGACGCGCATTTCCCCGGTCTCGACCTGGGCAGTGCGCCGCTCGGGATCTTTGGCAAGGCGGTACTCAAGCCTGAGGAAAGAGTGCTGGAGGAGGGTGAGCGAGTCGAGATCTACCGGCCTCTGATTGCGGACCCGAAAGAGGTGCGCAAGCAGCGGGCGGCGAAGGCTGCGAAGAACAAGGTCGATGATGCGTAACAGGCCGATACAAAAACGCCCGGGCTAGCCGGGCGTTTGTTTATTCGGTTTCCAGAGGTTCCGGAATCGGCACCGGGACCGGTTCGGCCTGGTCCACTTCACGCTGAATCTGCTCCAGTAGCGATCCCGGCGCAGGGCGCTCTTCGGGCTGGCGTGGTACAGCGGCTGGAGTCGTGCTGGTGCCCTGCGGCTGGCGGCCAAGGATCTGCTCGTCACGGCTCACGCCGGGCATGAAGTCACCGGCCAGACCGGCCAGTTGATCGTTCGCGTTGAATACCAGGCTGACGCGTTCCTGCTGGCGCTGGCTGCCGCCGGGCTGGATGCTGTACAGGTAGTCCCAGCGGTTGGCGTGGAAGGTGTCGGTGATCAGCGGGTTGCCCATGATAAACCGCACCTGCTGGCGGGTCATTCCGGGGCGCAACTGGTCTATCATGTCCTGCGTGACGACATTGCCCTGTTGAATGTCGACCTTGTAAACCCCGGGAAATGAACAACCGGCGAGTGCGAACAGACCCACGAGGGTGAGGCTGGTCAGCATGAGCTTGGTGTTTTGCATCGGTGGGTGACTTCCACTATCTTGGCTGGGCAAAGAACCCGGATCATACCCGTATTGAAGGAGGCTGCGAAACAGCAGCAGCGAGAAAGCCAACCATGGTCGAAAATAGCGAACTACGTAAAGCTGGGCTCAAGGTAACTCTGCCGCGGGTGAAGATCCTGCAGATGCTGGACACTACCGATCGCCGTCACATGAGTGCCGAAGACGTCTACAAGGCGTTGATGGAAGCGGGTGAGGATGTCGGTCTGGCGACGGTCTATCGCGTGCTGACCCAGTTCGAGGCGGCCGGCCTGGTAGTTCGGCACAACTTCGATGGTGGTCATGCCGTCTTCGAGCTTGCCGACAGCGGGCACCATGACCACATGGTCTGCGTCGACAGTGGCGATGTCATCGAGTTCTTCGATCCCGAGATCGAAAAATTGCAGAAAGAGATCGTCAAGCGCCACGGCTACGAACTGGTTGATCACAACCTTGTGCTCTACGTGCGCAAGAAGGACTGATCTCCCGTGCATGAAAAAGGCGGCCGCGGCCGCCTTTTTTTGTGCCTGTCAGCCGGGCTCAAGCCTGGGCGGAGGTGACCATCTGCCGTGCATGCGCCAGCGATTGTTCGGTGAGGTCGACGCCGCCGAGCATTCGGGCGATCTCCTCGACACGGCCGTTCTGATCCAGTTCGGCGACGGCCGTGCGGGTTTCATCTGCCCCGCGAGCCTTGTGCACGAACAGGTGGTGATGCCCCTGGGCGGCGACCTGGGGTAGGTGGGTTACGGTCAGTACCTGTCCGCGTTCGCCGAGGCGGCGCAGCAGTTGCCCAACGATCTCCGCGGTGGGGCCGCCGATGCCAACGTCGACTTCGTCGAATACCAGCGTCGGTACGCGAGACGTCTGAGCGGTGATGACCTGGATCGCCAGGCTGATGCGTGATAACTCACCGCCCGAGGCGACCTTGGCTAGCGGTCGCAGTGGCTGGCCTGGGTTTGCGCTGACCAGAAACTCCACCTGTTCGAACCCGTAGGGCATCAGTTCGCCTTCGACTGCGGGCTTGAGCTGCACGCTGAATCTGCCACCGGGCATGCCGAGGCGCTGGATCTCAACTTCCGCCGCGCTTGCCAGCTGATCCGCCGCGGCCTGGCGCATGCGGCTGAGCTCGCTTGCTTTTTCTTCATAGTGCCGGGCGTAGGCCGCAAGCTCTTCGCCGAGTCGTTCGACTGCTTCGTCGTCGGCGTTGAGCCCTTCAAGTTCTTCCAGCAGTTGCTGATGCAGCGAAGGTAGCTCGGAGGGTTGGACGCGATGCTTGCGGGCAAGGGTGTAGATGGTGTCCAGACGCTCCTCCAGCGTCTGCTGCCGCTCGGGATCGGCGTCGAAATGATCGACGAAACGGTTGAGTTCGCCGATGGCTTCTTCGACCTGAATCTGCGCGCTCGCCAGTAAGTTGACCGCTTCGCTGAGGGATTTCGGCTGGTTCTGGAAAGCCGTCAGACGTTGCAGGCTGCTGGTCAGCGCCGACAGCACGTTACCGGCATCGCTTTCGCTGCACAGCTCCATGACCTGACGGCAGGCGCCGAGCAGTTGCTCAGCGTTGGCGAGGTTCCTGTGTTCCTGCTCCAGTTGCTCCAGCTCGTTTTCGCCAAGCGCAAGATTTTCCAGTTCTTCAAGCTGGTAGCTGAGCAGCTGATGACGGGCGCGTTGTTCGTCGCCGCTGTTACTCAGTCGTTCCAGCGTCTGGCGGGTCTGTCGCCAGCGTTGCGCAGCCAGTTGTACCTGGCGCGCCAGTTCCTGGCTGCCGCTGAACTCATCGAGCAGGCGTCGGTGGGTGTCCGTCTTCAGCAGCGACTGATGCTCGTGCTGGCTGTGAATGTCGATCAGGAGCTCGCCCAGCGCCTTGAGATCACCCTGGGGGCAGGGCGTGCCATTGATGTAACCGCGCGAGCGCCCTTCGGCCGTGATCACTCGCCGCAGGATGCAGGGGCCGTCGTTGTCCATGTCGCGCTCGGCGAGCCAGGTGCGGGCATCGGGAATGTCGTCCAGATCGAAGCTGGCAAGGATGTCGGCTTTGTCGGCGCCGATGCGCACCACGCTGCTGTCGGCACGGTCGCCCAGCGTCAGGCCGAGGGCATCGAGCATGATCGATTTGCCTGCGCCGGTTTCACCGCTGATGACGCTCATGCCGCGTTTCAGCTCGAGGTCGAGATGCTCGACGATGGCGTAGTTGTGTACCGACAGATGAACCAGCATGGCAAGGCTCCCGATATTTGCGTGGCTGGCTATTTATACAGTGGTTTTCCTTGCAGCTACAAGCGCGAGTGGATGAATGTGCGGTCGCTCGTCATTTCGCGCGCTGCACTTTGCTCCGCGCCCCTTGAAGCCGGCTTTCGCGCCCCCATATAGCGGCACAAGCGCGGGTTTGCTGCCCGCTGATCGTATAGAGAGGAGGACTCATGGCCGACGAGCAGAACCTGGATAACCAGAACCCGGAAACGCCCGAGCATTCGGAAGCGGACGTAGCCGAGGACCTGGCTGCACGCGTGCAATCGCTGGAAGAGCAGCTGGCAGCGGCGCAGGACCAGTCCCTGCGCGTGGCGGCGGAGCTGCAGAACATCCGTCGGCGCGCCGAACAGGATGTTGAGAAGGCCCACAAGTTTGCGCTGGAGAAGTTCGCTGGTGACCTGTTGGCGGTTGCCGACAGCCTTGAGCGTGGCCTTGAGTTGTCCAGCCCCGATGATGATGCGGTCAAGCCGATGCGTGAAGGCGTCGAGCTCACCCTCAAGCTACTGCTGGACACTCTTGCGCGTCACCAGCTCGAGCAGCTCGACCCGCATGGCGAGCCGTTCAACCCTGAGCATCACCAGGCCATGGCCATGGAAGAAAGCACCCACGTCGAGCCGGGCAGCGTGCTCAAGGTGTTCCAGAAAGGTTACCTGCTCAACGGTCGCCTGCTGCGTCCGGCGATGGTCGTCGTCAGCAAGGCGCCCGCCGACGCACCGCCTTCGATTGATGAGAAGGCTTGAAATCCGGCTGCCGACCCCCATCTGGTAGCCAAGCGTTTTTGTGTTACCCGCAGCCGGTAAAACAGGCGCGGACCAATCGAAATTTGGAGAGCGAATTAAATGGGCAAGATCATTGGTATCGACCTGGGAACCACCAACTCCTGCGTCTCGATTCTGGAAAACGGCAAGGCCAAGGTTATTGAGAACGCCGAAGGCGGCCGTACCACTCCGTCGATCATCGCGTATGCGAACGACGGCGAAATCCTGGTTGGCCAGTCGGCCAAGCGCCAGGCAGTGACCAACCCGCACAACACCCTGTATGCGGTGAAGCGTCTGATCGGTCGTCGCTTTGACGAAGACGTCGTGCAGAAAGACATTCAGATGGTCCCTTACAAGATCGTCAAGGCAGACAACAGCGACGCCTGGGTCGAGGTGAATGGCCAGAAAATGGCGCCGCCGCAGATCTCCGCGGAAATCCTGAAGAAGATGAAGAAGACCGCCGAGGACTACCTCGGTGAGCCGGTGACCGAGGCGGTGATCACCGTTCCGGCCTACTTCAACGACAGCCAGCGTCAGGCCACCAAGGATGCCGGTCGCATCGCCGGTCTGGACGTCAAGCGCATCATCAACGAACCGACCGCGGCTGCGCTGGCTTACGGCATGGACAAGGCCAAGGGCGACCACACCGTGATCGTCTATGACCTGGGCGGCGGTACCTTCGACGTTTCGGTGATCGAGATCGCCGAAGTCGATGGCGAGCACCAGTTCGAAGTGCTGGCCACCAACGGCGACACCTTCCTCGGCGGTGAGGACTTCGACATCCGCCTGATCGACTACCTCGTCGACGAGTTCAAGAAAGAAAGCGGCATGAACCTCAAGGGTGACCCGCTGGCGATGCAGCGCCTGAAGGAAGCGGCCGAGAAGGCCAAGATCGAGCTGTCCTCCAGCCAGCAGACCGACGTCAACCTGCCGTACATCACCGCCGACGCCACCGGGCCGAAGCACCTGAACGTGAAGATCTCCCGTGCCAAGCTGGAGGCGTTGGTCGAGGATCTGGTGCAGCGCACCATCGAGCCTTGCCGCATCGCGCTGAAGGATGCCGGCGTCGACGTTTCGAAGATCGACGACGTGATCCTGGTCGGTGGTCAGACCCGTATGCCGCTGGTGCAGCAGAAGGTCGCCGAGTTCTTTGGCAAGGAAGCACGCAAGGACGTCAACCCGGACGAAGCCGTCGCCATGGGCGCTGCCATTCAGGGCGCGGTTCTGGCTGGTGACGTCAAGGACGTGCTGCTGCTCGACGTGTCGCCGCTGACCCTGGGTATCGAGACCCTCGGTGGCGTGATGACTCCGCTGATCGAGAAGAACACCACCATCCCGACCAAGAAGTCGCAGGTGTTCTCCACTGCCGACGACAACCAGAGCGCGGTGACCATTCACGTGCTGCAGGGTGAGCGCAAGCAGGCAACCGGTAACAAGTCGCTGGGCCGCTTCGACCTGGCCGAGATCCCGCCGGCGCCGCGTGGCATGCCGCAGATCGAGGTCACCTTCGACATCGACGCCAACGGCATCCTGCACGTGTCCGCCAAGGACAAGGCTACCGGCAAGCAGCAGTCCATCGTGATCAAGGCCAACTCGGGTCTGTCCGAGGAAGAAATCGAGCAGATGGTGCGCGACGCCGAGGCGAATGCCGAGGAAGACCGCAAGTTCGAGGAGCTGGCCACTGCGCGTAACCAGGGCGACCAGCTGGTGCATGCCACTCGCAAGATGCTCGTCGAGGCCGGTGACAAGGCCAGCGATGACGACAAGGCGGCGATCGAGAAGGCGCTGGGCGAGCTGGAGCTGGCCATCAAGGGCGACGACAAGGCCGAGATCGAAGCGAAGATCGCTGCCGTCTCCCAGGCTTCCACTCCGGTCGCGCAGAAGATGTACGCCGAGCAGGCTCAGGCGGGCGAAGGTCAGCCGGCCGACGAGCAGGGCAAGCCGGGAGACGACGTGGTCGACGCCGAGTTCGAAGAGGTCAAGGACAACAAGTAAGCCCTGGCTTGCTTCCGCTCCAGCCCGTCCCGACTTCGTTCGGGCGGGCCCGACCGCTGCGCGGGGGCTTGCTCCCGCGTCGGCGTGTCTGGAAGGCATGAAATTGAGGGTTCAGGATAGTTATGGCCAAACGCGATTTTTATGAGGTGCTGGGCGTCGAGCGCGGCGTCAGCGAGGCGGAGCTGAAAAAGGCTTACCGGCGCCTCGCGATGAAGCATCACCCGGACCGCAATCCGGGCGACAAGGCTGCCGAGGAAGCTTTCAAGGAGGCCAACGAGGCCTACGAAGTACTTTCCGATCCGAGCAAGCGTGCTGCCTACGATCAGTACGGGCATGCCGGCGTCGATCCGCAGATGGGTGCTGGCGCAGCGGGCGCCGGCTATGGCGGAGCGAACTTCTCCGACATTTTCGGCGACGTATTCAGTGATTTCTTCAGTGGCGGTCGTGGCGGCGGACGTGGCGGCGCGCAGCGCGGCAGTGATCTGCGCTACACGCTGGAGCTCGACCTGGAAGAGGCGGTGCGCGGCACCACGGTGACCATCCGTGTGCCGACGCTGGTCGAGTGCAAGATCTGCGATGGCTCCGGTGCGAAGAAGGGCACCAGCCCGGTGACCTGTACCACCTGTGGCGGCATCGGTCAGGTGCGCATGCAGCAGGGCTTCTTCTCGGTGCAGCAGACCTGCCCACGCTGCCATGGCAGTGGCAAGATGATTTCCGACCCGTGCGGCAGCTGCCATGGGCAGGGGCGCGTCGAAGAACAGAAGACGCTCTCGGTCAAGGTTCCGCCAGGCGTTGATACCGGCGACCGCATTCGCCTGTCCGGTGAGGGGGAGGCGGGCACTCAGGGTGGTCCGGCCGGCGATCTGTATGTCGTGGTCAATGTGCGCGAGCATGCGATCTTCCAGCGCGATGGCAAACATCTGTACTGCGAAGTGCCGATCAGCTTTGCCGATGCGGCACTGGGTGGTGAGCTGGAAGTGCCGACCCTGGATGGTCGCGTCAAGTTGAAGATCCCCGAAGGCACGCAGACCGGCAAACAGTTCCGCCTGCGCGGCAAGGGTGTCGCGCCAGTTCGCGGCGGTGCCGCGGGCGACCTGATGTGCCGCGTGGTGGTCGAAACGCCAGTCAACCTGAGCAAGCGCCAGCGCGAGATGCTTGAGGAGTTCCGTGGCACCCTGCAGGGCGACACTTCTCATTCACCCAAGGCCAGCGGCTGGTTCGAGGGTGTGAAGCGCTTTTTCGGCGATGTATGACAAGGGCTGCGGGTGGCGGGCGACAGGCTGCATGCCTTCGTCTGCTGTCTGAGGCCCACAGCCTGGAGCTGATTTGATGCGACGTATTGCAGTGACCGGCGCCGCCGGGCGCATGGGCAAGACCCTGATCGAGGCGGTGCAGCAGACCGGCGGCGCGGCCGGCCTGACGGCAGCCATCGATCGACCGGACAGTACGCTTGTCGGTGCAGATGCCGGTGAGCTGGCAGCCATCGGTCGTCTTGGGGTGCCGCTGACAGGTGAGCTTGCTCGAGCCGTCGATGAGTTCGACGTGCTGATCGATTTCACCCACCCCTCGGTGACCCTGAAGAATCTGGAGGTCTGTCGGCGCGCCGGCAAGGCCATGGTGATTGGCACCACCGGCTTCTCGCCGGAAGAAAAGGAGCGCCTAGCCGCGGCGGCCAGAGAAATCCCGATCGTCTTTGCGGCCAACTTCAGTGTTGGCGTCAATCTGTGCCTCAAGCTGCTGGATACGGCGGCGCGGGTGCTGGGTGACGATGTGGATATCGAGATCATCGAGGCACATCACCGGCACAAGGTGGACGCGCCTTCGGGGACCGCCCTGCGCATGGGCGAAGTCATCGCCGAGGCGCTGGGGCGTGACCTGCAGAAGGTTGCGGTGTACGGCCGCGAGGGGCAGACGGGGGCGCGTCAGCGTGAAACCATCGGCTTCGCCACGGTGCGTGCAGGGGATGTGGTTGGTGATCACACTGTGCTGTTCGCCGCAGATGGTGAGCGAGTCGAAATCACTCACAAGGCCTCCAGCCGCATGACCTTCGCCAAGGGGGCGGTGCGTGCCGCGCTCTGGTTGGATGAGAAGCCCGCTGGGCTTTATGACATGCAGGATGTGCTTGGTCTGAAATGAGTTTTTGCGCCGCTTGGCAGCGCGGTGCTCGTTCCGGGTGCGCTTGTCGGGCATTTTGGCTGGACCCTAAACAGGGTTTTCTGTAAGCTACTCGCTTTAGTGTGTCCACTAAAAGTTGCGCAGAAATGAATCAAACAAAAAGCGGGATGACCTTCACACGTCATCCCGCTTTTTTACAATCTGCGTCTGCTCCAGCCTTGATCTACGGGAGGTCTCTTGACTAAGCCAGCCCTTACGCCAGCCATTCTGGCTCTTGCCGATGGCAGCATCTTTCGCGGCGAATCCATCGGCGCCGATGGGCAAACCATTGGTGAGGTGGTGTTCAACACCGCCATGACCGGCTATCAGGAAATCCTCACCGATCCTTCCTACGCCAAGCAGATCGTTACGCTCACCTACCCTCATGTTGGCAATACCGGCACGACGCCGGAAGATGCCGAGTCCTGGAAAGTCTGGGCTGCGGGTCTGGTTATTCGCGACCTGCCGCTGATTTCCAGCAACTGGCGCGACAAGCAACCCCTGCCTGACTACCTCAAGGCCAATGGCACCGTTGCCATCGCCGGCATCGATACTCGCCGCCTGACCCGTATCCTGCGTGAGAAGGGTGCGCAGAACGGCTGCATCCTGGCTGGTAGCGATGCGACCGAAGAGAAAGCGCTGGAGCTGGCGCGCAGTTTCCCCGGCCTCAAGGGCATGGATCTGGCCAAGGAAGTCAGCGTCAAGGAGCGTTACGAGTGGCGCTCTAGCGTCTGGTGCCTGAAGGATGACGGCCATGCCGAGATTCCCGCTAGCGAGCTGCCCTACCACGTCGTCGCCTTCGACTACGGTGTGAAGTACAACATCCTGCGCATGCTGGTCGCCCGCGGTTGCCGCGTCACCGTGCTGCCGGCACAGACGCCTGCCAGCGAAGCCCTGGCGCTCAATCCGGACGGCATCTTCCTGGCCAATGGGCCGGGTGACCCCGAGCCGTGCGACTACGCAATCAAAGCGATTCAGGAAGTACTCGAGACCGACATTCCGGTATTCGGTATCTGCCTCGGTCACCAGCTGCTGGCGCTGGCCTCCGGTGCCAAGACCGTGAAGATGCCCAACGGCCACCATGGCGCGAACCATCCGGTTCAGGATCTGAAGACCGGCGTGGTGATGATTACCAGCCAGAACCATGGCTTTGCCGTGGACGAGGCGAGCCTGCCGGCCAATGTGCGCGCGACGCACAAGTCGCTGTTCGACGGCACTCTGCAGGGTATCGAGCGTACCGACAAGGCTGCCTTCAGCTTCCAGGGCCACCCGGAAGCGAGTCCTGGCCCGCACGACGTCGCGCCGCTGTTCGACCGTTTCATCGAAACCATGGCCAAGCGCCGCTAAGCCTGCCGACTGACCAAAGGATTCGAGAGTAAGAAAATGCCAAAACGTACAGACATCAAAAGCATCCTCATCCTCGGCGCCGGCCCCATCGTCATTGGCCAGGCCTGCGAGTTCGATTACTCCGGTGCTCAGGCTTGCAAGGCGCTGAAGGAGGAAGGCTTCCGCGTCATCCTGGTGAACTCCAACCCGGCCACCATCATGACCGACCCGTCGATGGCGGATGCCACCTATATCGAGCCGATCAAGTGGGCCACTGTGGCCAAGATCATCGAAAAGGAGCGCCCTGACGCGCTGCTGCCGACCATGGGTGGCCAGACCGCGCTGAACTGCGCGCTGGACCTGGAAAAGCATGGCGTGCTGGCGAAGTTCGGCGTCGAAATGATCGGCGCCAATGCCGACACCATCGACAAAGCCGAAGATCGTTCGCGCTTCGACAAGGCGATGAAGGACATCGGCCTGGCCTGTCCGGTATCCGGCATCGCGCACAACATGGAAGAAGCCTATGGCGTCCTCGACAAGGTCGGCTTCCCCTGCATCATCCGTCCGTCGTTCACCATGGGCGGCACCGGCGGCGGCATCGCCTACAACCGTGAAGAGTTCGAAGAGATCTGTGCCCGCGGCCTCGATCTGTCACCGACCAGTGAGCTGCTGATCGACGAGTCGCTGATCGGCTGGAAGGAATACGAGATGGAGGTGGTCCGCGACAAGAAGGACAACTGCATCATCGTCTGCTCCATCGAAAACTTCGATCCGATGGGCGTGCACACCGGCGACTCCATCACTGTCGCACCGGCGCAGACCCTGACCGACAAGGAATACCAGATCCTGCGTAACGCCTCCTTGGCGGTGCTGCGTGAGATCGGCGTGGAAACCGGCGGCTCCAACGTGCAGTTCGGCATCTGCCCGAACACCGGGCGCATGGTGGTGATCGAGATGAATCCGCGGGTGTCGCGTTCTTCGGCACTGGCTTCCAAGGCCACGGGCTTCCCGATCGCCAAGATCGCGGCGAAGCTGGCTGTGGGTTACACCCTCGACGAACTGTCCAACGACATCACTGGGGGGCGCACCCCGGCATCGTTCGAGCCGGCCATCGACTATGTCGTTACCAAGATCCCGCGCTTCGCCTTCGAGAAATTCCCCAAGGCTGATGCGCGCCTGACCACCCAGATGAAGTCGGTCGGTGAAGTGATGGCCATCGGTCGCACCTTCCAGGAGTCCATGCAGAAAGCCCTGCGTGGTCTGGAAGTTGGTGCTACCGGTTTCGATCCGAAGCTGAATCTGGCTGATGCCGAAGCTGAGAGCACTCTCAAGCGCGAGCTGACCGTGCCGGGCGCCGATCGCATCTGGTTCGTTGCCGATGCGTTCCGTGCCGGTAAAACGGTCGCCGAAGTGTTCGAGCTGACCCGGATTGACGAGTGGTTCCTGGTGCAGATCGAGGATCTGGTCAGGGACGAGGAACACGTCAAGACACTGGGTCTGTCCAGTATCGACCGTGATCTGATGTACAAGCTCAAGCGCAAGGGTTTCTCCGATGCGCGTCTGGCCAAGCTGCTGGGCGTCACCGAGAAGAACCTGCGCAGCCACCGCCACAAGCTCAAGGTGCTGCCGGTCTATAAGCGCGTCGATACCTGCGCCGCCGAGTTCGCCACCGACACGGCTTACATGTATTCGACCTACGAGGAAGAGTGCGAGGCCAACCCGTCGAGCCGCGAGAAAATCATGATCCTCGGCGGTGGGCCCAACCGTATCGGCCAGGGTATCGAGTTCGACTATTGCTGCGTGCACGCCGCGCTGGCGATGCGTGAGGACGGTTACGAGACCATCATGGTCAACTGCAACCCGGAAACCGTCTCCACCGATTACGACACCTCGGATCGCCTGTACTTCGAACCGGTAACCCTGGAAGACGTACTGGAAATCGTCCGTGTCGAGCAGCCCAAGGGCGTGATCGTGCAGTACGGCGGCCAGACCCCGCTGAAAATCTGCCGTGCGCTGGAAGAGGCGGGCGTGCCGATCATCGGTACCAGTCCGGACGCGATCGACCGCGCTGAAGACCGTGAGCGTTTCCAGCAGATGGTGCAGCGTCTGAATCTGCGCCAGCCGCAGAACGCCACCGCGCGCAGCGAAGAAGAAGCCATCGCCGCCTCCAAGGCGATCGGTTATCCGCTGGTGGTGCGTCCGTCCTACGTGCTGGGCGGCCGCGCGATGGAGATCGTCTACGAGGAAGAAGAGCTCAAGCGCTACATGCGTGAAGCGGTGCAGGTGTCCAACGACAGCCCGGTGCTGCTGGATCACTTCCTCAACTGCGCCATTGAAGTGGATATCGACGCCGTGTGCGACGGTACCGATGTCGTCATCGGCGGCATCATGCAGCACATCGAGCAAGCCGGTGTTCACTCCGGCGACTCGGCGTGTTCGTTGCCTGCCTACTCGCTGCCGCAGCACATTCAGGACGAGATCCGCGATCAGGTGCGCAAGATGGCCCTGGAGCTCGACGTGATCGGCCTGATGAACGTGCAGATGGCCGTGCAGGGCGAGGACATCTACGTGCTCGAGGTCAATCCGCGTGCTTCGCGTACCGTGCCATTCGTATCCAAGTGCATCGGCGAATCGCTGGCCAAGGTCGCGGCGCGCGTGATGGCGGGCAAGACGCTCAAGGAAATCGGCTTCACTCGCGAAATCATCCCGACCTACTACAGCGTCAAGGAAGCGGTATTCCCGTTCGCCAAGTTCCCTGGCGTCGATACCATCCTTGGCCCGGAAATGAAGTCCACCGGTGAGGTGATGGGTGTCGGCGACAGCTTCGCCGAAGCGTTCGCCAAGGCTCAGCTGGGAGCCAGCGAAATCCTGCCGACCTCGGGCTGCGCGTTCCTCAGTGTGCGTGAAGACGACAAGCCCTACGTCGAACAGGTGGCCCGCGATCTGGTCGGCCTCGGTTTCGAAGTGGTGGCTACCGCCGGTACTGCGCGCATCATCGAAGCGGCAGGGCTGCCGGTGCGTCGCGTGAACAAGGTGACCGAAGGTCGTCCTCATGTGGTCGACATGATCAAGAATGACGAAGTCACCTTGGTCATCAACACCACCGAGGGGCGTCAATCCATCGCCGATTCGTATTCCATTCGTCGCAACGCCCTGCAGCACAAGATCTGCATTACCACCACCATCGCGGGTGGTCAGGCGATCTGTGAGGCGCTCAAGTTCGGTCCCGAGAAGACCGTGCGCCGGCTGCAGGATCTCCATGCAGGAATCAAGGCATGACAAAATTCCCAATGACCATCCAGGGCGCTCGCGCCCTGGAAGACGAACTCAAGCATCTGAAGACCGTGCTGCGACCGCAGATCACTCAGGCAATCGCCGAGGCGCGGGAGCTGGGTGATCTCAAGGAAAACGCCGAGTACCATGCTGCGCGCGAGCAGCAGGGTATGGTCGAGGCGCGTATCCGCGACATCGAGGGCCGCCTGCAGAACGCTCAGGTCATCGATATCGCCAACATCACGCCCACCGGCAAAGTGATTTTCGGCACCACCGTTGATATCGCCAACGTCGAGACCGACGAGCAGGTGACCTATCAGATCGTCGGCGACGATGAAGCCGATATCAAGCAGGGCAAGCTGTCGGTAAGTTCGCCGATTGCGCGCGCGTTGATTGGCAAGGAAGAAGGCGACGTTGTGGCCGTCAAAACGCCCAGCGGGCTGATCGAGTACGAGATTGTCGAGGTCCGTCATATCTGATCGGCAGCCCGCACGGGCCGGCATCATCACTTGGCAGCTGGCCCAGACGTTCTGGGTTGGCGGCCTGTGGCTGCTGCAGTTCATGGTCTTGCCTGCCCTCGGGCGTATCGGGCTGGCGCCGTTGCTGGTCGAGGAAATCGCAGGCAGCCTGAAGCCATTGCTCGTCGGCTTCGCTGCGTTCTGTAGTGCGCTACAGGCGCTGGTCCTGGTTCAAGTGACGGGGCTGCGCGGCTTGTGGCGCGATGTGCGGGGGCAACTGTTGCTGGCGGTGGGGCTGCTTGCGGGCAGTCAATTGCTGATGCGGGCGGGTTGGTTCGAATCGCTCTACTGGGCCAGCTTCAGCTATTTGGTCATGGCGCTGTGTGGCTTGATGCTGGTCTTGCAGCCGGCTCCGGGGCGCGAGCACTGATCTTGCGCGGCAGACCTCGGTCTGCCGCAGCGATTTCAAGCCTGGAAGCGGTGAATGTTGGACAGCTGCTTGTTCGGTTTCGGGTTTTTACGATACACCAGTGCCATCTTGCCGATTGCCTGCACCAATTCGCACTTTGCGATCTTGCACAGTTCTTCCATCAGGGCGCGGCGGTCCTCTCGCTCGGTGATGCGGAACTGGATCTTGATCAGTTCATGATCATTCAAGGCTCGCTCGAGCTCGGCTTGAACGCCTTCGGTCAAACCGTTATCGGCCACGATCAGAACCGGCTTCAGGTGGTGACCGATGGATTTGTACTGTTTCTTTTGCTCGTTGGTGAGCGGCATATTTCGACCCTTGCGTCAGAAGCCTTGAAAATGGCGGCTAGTGTACCCGACAGGTTGAAGGTCGCCCAGCGGAGGCATCGGCCGGGCGCATTCGGGTGTCAGCTGATTTGCCCTGGCGCAGCGCACGGTTAGCTTGGCGCTGCGCATATGCGAGACGGGCGTATTCGGCGAGCACGGCATGGGCCTTGTGATTTCCAGCGTGGCCCCAATATCGGTGTAAGAATGCTTCATTGCTGTGGTGTTTAAGGGCTCGAAGCCATTCATTTCGATTCTTGAACGTGCTCCGCTGTACGCGTCAGTTCGGTAGTAGTTGCAGTGGAGGCGTTGCATGCGGTGCAGAACGCCGGATTTCGCGGTCTATCGGGACAGGCTTCAGTCGAATGGACGGCCGCGCAGGACAAGGGCTACGCTGTTTCATAGGGTTACAGACCGGCTGCCAGTTTCAGTGCGTTGTGTAGTAAGTTAGGCCGAGCAACCAATCGGCCGTCATGCGGGCCCGCAGACAACGGGTTTGCTCCAGAGGGTAGTTAATTTGAACGACATGGCAAAAAACCTGATCTTGTGGCTGATCATCGCCGCCGTCCTGGTCACGGTGATGAACAACTTCTCCAGCCCGAGCGAGCCGCAGACGCTGAACTACTCGGATTTCCTCGAGCAGGTCAAGCAGGGGCGCGTCGAACGCGTAACGGTCGACGGCTTCGTCATCATCGGCAAGCGCAGCGAGGGCGATACCTTCAAGACCATTCGTCCGGCAATTCAGGACAATGGCCTGATCGGCGATCTGCTCGACAACAACGTGCTGATCGAAGGCAAGCAGCCCGAACAGCAGAGCATCTGGACTCAGCTGCTGGTGGCGAGCTTTCCGATTCTCGTGATCATTGCGGTGTTCATGTTCTTCATGCGCCAGATGCAGGGTGGCGCGGGTGGTAAAGGTGGCCCCATGAGCTTCGGCAAGAGCAAGGCGCGCCTGCTCTCGGAAGATCAGGTCAAGACCACCTTTGCTGACGTGGCCGGCTGTGATGAGGCCAAGGAAGAAGTGCACGAACTGGTCGAGTTCCTCCGTGATCCGGGCAAATTCCAGCGTCTGGGTGGCCGCATCCCACGCGGCGTGCTGATGGTTGGTCCGCCCGGTACTGGCAAGACCCTGCTGGCCAAGGCGATCGCCGGCGAGGCCAAGGTGCCGTTCTTCACCATTTCCGGCTCGGACTTCGTGGAGATGTTCGTCGGTGTCGGCGCCAGCCGCGTACGCGACATGTTCGAGCAGGCTAAGAAGCACGCGCCGTGCATCATCTTCATCGACGAGATCGACGCCGTCGGCCGTCATCGTGGCGCCGGCCTCGGCGGTGGGCACGATGAGCGCGAGCAGACGCTGAACCAGCTGCTGGTCGAAATGGACGGCTTCGAGATGAATGACGGCATCATCGTCATTGCTGCGACCAACCGTCCCGATGTGCTGGATCCGGCATTGTTGCGCCCAGGTCGTTTCGATCGCCAGGTTGTAGTCGGTCTGCCGGACATTCGTGGCCGTGAGCAGATTCTCAAGGTGCACATGCGCAAGGTTCCGATAAGCGAGAACGTCGAGCCTGCGGTGATTGCCCGTGGTACTCCGGGTTTCTCCGGTGCCGATCTGGCCAACCTGGTGAACGAGGCATCATTGTTCGCTGCGCGCTCCAACAAGCGCATCGTGGAAATGCGCGAGTTCGAACTGGCCAAGGACAAGATCATGATGGGCGCCGAGCGCAAATCCATGGTCATGTCCGAAAAGGAGAAGCTCAATACGGCCTATCACGAGGCCGGCCATGCCATCGTCGGTCGTGTGGTGCCTGAGCACGACCCGGTGTACAAGGTTTCCATCATTCCCCGTGGGCGGGCGCTGGGCGTCACCATGTTCCTGCCGGAAGAGGATCGCTACAGCCTGTCGAAGCGGGCGCTAATCAGTCAGATATGTTCGCTGTTTGGTGGCCGGATCGCTGAAGAGATGACGCTGGGTTTCGAAGGTGTCACTACTGGTGCGTCGAACGACATCATGCGCGCCACGCAATTGGCGCGGAACATGGTCACCAAGTGGGGGTTGTCGGAAAAGCTCGGGCCGTTGATGTATGCCGAAGAGGAAGGCGAGGTCTTTCTCGGTCGCAGCGCCGGCAGTCAGCACTCCAACGTCTCTGGAGAGACGGCCAGGCTGATCGATGAGGAAGTACGCAGCATCATCGATCACTGCTATGGCACAGCCAAGCAGATCCTGACCGACAACCGCGACAAGCTGGACATGATGGCTGAGGCGCTGATGAAGTACGAAACCATCGATGCGCCGCAGATCGACGACATCATGGCTGGGCGTACGCCGCGTGAGCCGCGTGATTGGGAAGGCGGCTCGGGAGCTTCCGGCACGCCGGTCGTTCCAGATGACAGTCGTCCGCAAACCCCTATCGGTGGGCCGGCTGGCGAGCACTGAGATCGCCGTCCTGCGGGTTTGCCGCTTGCAGAGTAGATGGCTGTAACCAGAAGGGGCGCATAGGCGCCCCTTCTGGTGTAAATTGTTCACCCCGTTGTGCCATGGTGGTGCAATCGGATGGACGCCCGTTTAGAGCGTCCGGCCTGAACGCTCAAGGCTTGTGAATGATAGATTCGTTTTCTCCCTCTCGGCTGGTGTGTGGCAGCCGGGTTCTTGATCTATCCCGTCCGCATGTGATGGGGATTCTCAACGTCACTCCCGATTCCTTCTCCGATGGTGGTCGCTTCGCCGGGCTTGATGCCGCTCTTCGGCACGCGGAGGCCATGGCTGCAGCCGGGGCTACGCTGATCGACGTTGGTGGTGAGTCCACGCGCCCGGGTGCGCGCGCCGTGTCGCCGACCGAGGAGCTGGAACGGGTGGCGCCAATCGTTGAGGCGGTCGCTCGCGAACTGGACGTGGTGGTTTCAGTGGATACTTCCACTCCCGCGGTTATTCGCGAAAGCGCTCGCCTGGGTGCCGGACTGATCAATGATGTGCGCTCGTTGCAGCGCGATGGTGCGCTGGACGCAGCTGCTGACACCGGCTTGCCAGTCTGCCTGATGCACATGCGAGGTGAGCCGGGTGACATGCAGGTCGATCCGCATTACGAAGATGTCACGTCCGAGGTCTGTTCCTTTCTCGAGCAGCGCATGGCGGCCTGTGCCGCCGTTGGTATCCCGCTCGAACGGATAGTTCTTGATCCCGGCTTCGGGTTTGCCAAGACGCTGACCCATAATCTGGTGCTGTTCCGGCATATGGAGGCGCTTCACCGTCTCGGTCGTCCGTTGCTGGTCGGCGTGTCTCGCAAGAGCATGGTGGGGGCGGTTTTGGGGCGCCCGGTTGATCAGCGCTTGTACGGCAGTTTGGCGCTTGCTGCACTGGCAGTGAGCAAAGGCGCTCGGATAGTTCGCGTTCACGATGTCGCCGAGACGGTTGATGTAGTTCGAATGATTGCTGCAGTGCAGGCGGCGGAATAGGGAAGACACCATGACTAGAAAGTATTTCGGCACCGATGGTATCCGTGGGCACGTCGGGCAGGCTCCGATCACTCCGGACTTCATGCTCAAACTGGGATGGGCAGCTGGCATGGCCTTTCGCAAACAGGGAAAGTGCCGGATTCTTATTGGCAAGGACACGCGTATCTCGGGCTACATGTTCGAGTCAGCATTGCAGGCGGGATTGTCCGCAGCTGGCGCGGACGTACTCTTGCTTGGGCCTATGCCGACACCCGCAGTCGCCTATCTGACGCGTACCTTCCATGCTGAGGCGGGCATCGTGATCAGTGCCTCGCACAATCCGCATCACGATAACGGAATCAAGTTTTTTTCCGGTCGCGGCACCAAGCTTCCCGATGAAGTTGAGCTGATGATCGAGGAGTTGATCGATGCGCCGATGACCGTGGTCGAGTCGGCCCAGCTGGGCAAGGCGTCGCGTATCAATGATGCGGCAGGGCGTTACATCGAATTCTGCAAGAGCAGCGTGCCGACCAGCACGGATTTCTCCGGGCTGAAGCTGGTGATCGACTGCGCACATGGTGCGACCTACAAGGTTGCACCCAGCGTATTCCGTGAGCTGGGTGCCGAAGTGGTCGTGATAGGTGCGCAGCCGGACGGTCTGAATATCAATGCCGATGTTGGATCCACTCATGTCGGTCAGCTGCAGAAGGCGGTCGTCGATCATGGGGCGGATCTTGGCATCGCCTTCGATGGCGATGGTGATCGGGTGATGATGGTCGATCACACCGGCGCCGTGGTTGATGGCGACGAACTGCTTTACATCATCGCAACCGATCTGCAGGAGCGCGATCGGCTTTCCGGCGGAGTGGTGGGCACGCTAATGAGTAACCTCGGGCTCGAGCTTGCTCTCAAGGCGCGCGACATCCCGTTCACTCGGGCAAAGGTTGGCGATCGCTATGTGATTGCGGAAATGCTCGATCGCTCATGGGTTCTGGGTGGCGAGAACTCCGGGCATATCGTTTGTGCGCAGCACACTACTACGGGCGATGCGATTATTGCGGCTTTGCAGGTGGTTCTGGCGCTTCGTCGACGCGGGCAAACACTCGCCCAGGAGCGGTTGGCGTGGCACAAGTGTCCTCAGGTGCTGATCAATGTGCGTTTCTCCGGGGATCGGGATCCCATATCCCATCCGAGCGTGCAGGCTGCTTGCGACAGTGTTACCGAGCGTATGGCGGGGCGAGGTAGGGTGCTTCTGCGCAAGTCCGGGACCGAGCCGCTGGTGCGGGTGATGGTCGAGGGCGATGACGAAACTCAGGTGCGGGGTATGGCAGAAGAGCTCGCCAAGATCGTTACTGAAGTTTGTGCGTAATCGCGCTTGCCAGAGCGTTTTCTGTTGAGTAACATCTGCGCCCACTTTGACCGATGAGGTAAAGCATGCGTCGCCCCATGGTAGCTGGTAACTGGAAGATGAACGGTACCCGCGCTAGCGTCGCAGAGCTTGTCGAGTCTCTCCGTATGCAGGCATTGCCTGTAAGTGTCGAGATTGCGGTGTTCCCCTCCTGTCTGCATGTCGCTCAGGTTTTGGGTGGTGTCGATAGCAAGCATGTTGCCGTCGGAGCCCAGGACTGTGCAGCGCAGAACGGCTTCGGGGCGCTGACCGGCGAAGTGTCAGCCGAGCAGTTTGCTGAGGTTGGTTGTGAGTGGGTTCTGGTTGGTCACTCGGAGCGTCGCCTGGTTCTAGGTGAGACGGATGAAGTGGTCAGTCGCAAGTTTTTGGCGGCGCAGGTAGGTGGTTTGAAACCTGTGCTGTGTTTGGGTGAAACGCTCGAGGAGCGTGAGGCTGGTCGGACGCTGGAAGTGGTCGGGCGCCAGTTGGCGCAAGTGCTGGATGATCATGGTATTGCAGTTTTCGAATCGGCGGTCATCGCTTACGAGCCTGTTTGGGCGATTGGTAGTGGCTTGACCGCGACCCCTGAGCAGGCCCAGGAAGTACATGCTGCCATACGCGAGCAGCTGTCGCGTCAAGATCGCCAAGTCGCCGCAGGCGTTAGGCTTTTGTACGGCGGTAGCGTCAAGGCGGACAACGCCGCTGAGCTGTTCTCAATGGCGGATATTGACGGGGGGCTGGTTGGTGGGGCCTCTCTGAAAGCGAATGAATTTGGTGCGATCTGTCGCGCCGCGGGGAACTGATCAGATGTTGCAGACTGTCGTGATTGTGGTGCATCTGCTGGTTGCTCTGGGTGTTGTTGCGCTGGTGCTTCTGCAGCAGGGCAAGGGTGCGGATGCTGGTGCTTCTTTTGGTTCGGGTGCTTCGGCAACTGTTTTCGGAAGCCAAGGTTCTGCTACCTTTTTGAGTCGTCTTACTGCTATACTTGCCGGCGTTTTTTTCGTGACTAGTCTCGGCTTGGCGTTCTTCGCGAAGCAGCAGGCTGATCAGTTGTCTCAGGCGGGGTTGCCGGATCCAGCGGTACTGGAAGTCCCGGTCAGCAAGCCAGCGGTAGAAGATGTGCCTGTGCTCGAGCAGCGCAAGCCGGCAGATACTGCTAGTGATCTGCCTGAGGTAGAAAAAGGGCAATAAGCTTTTTGCCGAGGTGGTGGAATTGGTAGACACGCTACCTTGAGGTGGTAGTGGCCATAGGCTGTAGGGGTTCGAGTCCCCTCCTCGGTACCAAACAAGCAGGCCCGCCTAGTGCGGGCTTTCTTGTGTTTTAAGGGTTTTAAGTTGACCTGTATTAGGCGCGAGTCGTATAATTCGTGCCCAGTTTGACGCGGGGTGGAGCAGTCTGGTAGCTCGTCGGGCTCATAACCCGAAGGTCGTTGGTTCAAATCCAGCCCCCGCAACCAGTCAATAAAGAGCCCCTGTACAGGGGCTTTTTATTAGCTTGAGGCCAGGTCGCCGGCATTTACAGGCGGTCAAAGGGATGGGCGTTTCGCCCATTTTTCATTTGTACAGCATGCGCGAGGGACTTCGATGTCGAGCAAGCTAGAACAGTTGCAGGCCTTGTTGGCCCCGGTGGTTGAGGCGCTTGGCTATCAGTGCTGGGGTATTGAGTTCATTTCCCAGGGGCGGCATTCACTGCTGCGAGTCTATATCGACCATGCCGATGGCATCCTCATCGACGACTGCGAGAAGGTCAGCCGTCAATTGAGTGGTGTGCTCGACGTGGAAGATCCGATCAGTGTGGATTACACCCTTGAGGTTTCTTCTCCCGGTATGGATCGGCCCCTGTTCACCATTGAGCAGTACACCGCCCATGTCGGTGATCAGGTAAAAATAAAGCTGCGCTCGCCCTTCGAGGGCAGGCGCAATTTCCAGGGTCTTCTCCGTGGGGTGGAAGAGCAGGATGTCGTGGTGCTGGTAGATGACCATGAGTATCTGCTGCCGATCGACATGATCGATAAGGCCAACATCATTCCCCGTTTTGACTGAGAACGGATCCCGCGGACCCCAATGGATTGCGAAAGGCGAGGCGTACGATGAGCAAAGAAGTACTGCTGGTTGTGGAGTCGGTGTCCAATGAAAAGGGCGTACCGGCTAGTGTGATTTTCGAAGCGCTGGAGCTGGCCTTGGCCACGGCTACCAAGAAGCGTTACGAAGACGAAGTTGATCTGCGTGTGGAAATCAATCGCCAGAACGGCAGTTACGAAACGTTCCGTCGCTGGACCGTGGTCGATGATGAGCATTTCGATGATCCAGCCCATCAGCTGGCTCTGGATCAGGCTCAGGAACGCAATCCTGACGCCAAGCTCGGAGATGTGTTCGAAGAGAAGATCGAGTCGATCGAATTCGGCCGTATCGCCGCGCAGACCGCCAAACAGGTGATCGTGCAGAAGGTCCGCGAGGCCGAGCGCGCGCAGGTGGTAGAAGCCTACCGCGATCGTTTGGGCGAGATCATTTCCGGTACGGTCAAAAAAGTTACCCGCGACAGCGTAATCGTCGATCTGGGCAACAACGCCGAAGCATTGCTTGCCCGAGAAGACATCATCGCGCGTGAGACCTTCCGCGTTGGTGCTCGTGTCCGCGCGCTGCTCAAGGAGATCCGCACCGAGAATCGTGGGCCGCAGCTGATTCTGTCGCGTACCGCGCCGCAGATGCTGATCGAGCTGTTCCGTATTGAAGTACCGGAAATTGCCGAGGGCCTCATCGAGGTCATGGGTGCGTCTCGTGATCCTGGCTCGCGGGCCAAGATCGCCGTTCGCTCCAAGGACAAGCGCATCGATCCGCAGGGCGCCTGCATCGGTATGCGTGGTTCGCGCGTACAGGCAGTCTCCGGCGAAATTGGTGGCGAGCGAGTGGATATCGTCCTCTGGGACGAGAACCCCGCGCAGCTGGTCATCAACGCGATGGCGCCTGCTGAAGTTGCGGCGATCATCGTCGACGAAGATGCCCATGCGATGGATATCGCAGTCGCCGAGGATAATCTGGCGCAAGCGATCGGCCGTGGCGGTCAGAACGTTCGGCTGGCCAGTCAGCTGACTGGTTGGACGCTCAATGTCATGACCGAAGCGGACATCCAGGCCAAACAGCAGGAAGAAACTGGCGACATCCTGCGCAACTTCATCGACGAGCTTGACGTTGACGAAGAGCTGGCGCAGGTGCTGGTTGAAGAGGGCTTCACCTCCCTCGAAGAGATTGCCTATGTCCCCATGGAGGAAATGCTTGGCATCGAAGGCTTCGACGAAGACATCGTCAATGAGCTGCGTACGCGGGCCAAAGATCGCCTGCTGACCAAGGCCATCGCCAACGAGGAGAAGCTTGCGGATGCTCAGCCGGCTGAAGATCTGCTGGCACTCGATGGCATGGATAAAGAACTGGCGGTCGAGTTGGCCGTGCGGGGAGTCATCACCCGCGAAGACCTGGCCGAGCAGTCGATAGACGATCTGCTCGACATAGACGGCATCGATGAAGAGCGTGCCGGCAAGCTGATCATGGCCGCCCGAGCCCATTGGTTCGAGTAAGTAATTAGCGGCCTGAGGAGAGAAATGCATGACGCAAGTCACGGTGAAAGAACTGGCCCAGGTGGTCGACACACCGGTCGAGCGACTGCTTCAGCAGATGCGTGAGGCAGGACTGTCGCACACCAGCGCCGAGCAAGTAGTGACCGATAACGAGAAACAGGCCCTGTTGGCCCATTTGAAAAGCACCCACGGGGCGAAAGTGGACGAGCCGCGCAAGATTACCTTGCAGCGCAAGACCACTACCAAGCTCAAGGTGGGTGGCAGCAAGACCATCAGCGTCGAAGTGCGCAAGAAGAAAACCTTCGTCAAGCGCAGCGCCGAAGAAATCGAAGCGGAGCAGCGCCGCGAGCTCGAAGAGCAGCGTGCGGCGGAAGAAGCTGCCCGTCTGAAGGCGGAGCAGGAAGCGCGCGCGCGTGCCGAGGAAGAGGCTCGCCGTAAGGCCGAGTCGAACCAGCCGCAGGCCGACGTGACCGCCCCGGCCGCAGTCGAGCCGGTGGTCAATGCAGAGCCGACACCGGCCGCAGTCGAGCCTGCCGCTCCTGCACCGGAGCGCAAGAAAGAAGAGCCGCGTCGTGTCGAGAAGCCACGCAGCGACGATGACGAGCGTCGTGATCGCAAGCATGCGCAGCATCGCCCGTCGCTCAAGACCAAGGCTCCATTGGCGCGTACCGTACGTACCGGCGAAGACGAGGCCGATGGCTTCCGTCGCGGTGGTCGTGGCAAGTCCAAGCTCAAGAAGCGTAACCAGCATGGGTTCCAGAGCCCAACAGGACCTGTCGTGCGCGAAGTGTCGATTGGCGAGACCATCACTGTGGCTGAGCTGGCCCAGCAGATGTCGGTTAAAGCGGCCGAAGTCATCAAGTTCATGTTCAAGATGGGCTCGCCTGTCACCATCAACCAGGTGCTGGATCAGGAAACTGCTCAGCTGGTTGCCGAAGAGCTGGGCCACAAGGTCAAGCTGGTCAGCGACAACGCCCTGGAAGAGCAGCTGGCCGAGCTGCTGAAGTTCGAAGGCGAGTCGGTCTCGCGTGCGCCGGTCGTGACCGTGATGGGTCACGTCGACCACGGTAAGACCTCGCTGCTCGACTACATCCGCCGCGCCAAGGTTGCAGTCGGCGAAGCCGGCGGTATTACCCAGCACATCGGTGCTTATCACGTCGAAACCGAGCGGGGCATGGTCACGTTCCTCGATACCCCTGGTCACGCTGCGTTTACCGCCATGCGTGCTCGTGGTGCCAAGGCGACCGATATCGTGATCCTCGTGGTTGCTGCCGATGACGGTGTAATGCCGCAGACGCAGGAAGCCGTCCAGCACGCCAAGGCTGCCGGCGTTCCGATCGTGGTAGCGGTGAACAAGATCGACAAGCCGGATGCCAACCCGGACAACATCAAGAATGGCCTGGGTGCACTTGACGTGATCCCGGAAGAGTGGGGTGGCGACACCCCGTTCATTCCGGTCTCCGCGAAAATGGGTACCGGCGTCGATGAGCTGCTCGAAGCCGTTCTGCTGCAGGCCGAACTGCTCGAACTCAAGGCCACGCCTTCGGCGCCTGGTCGCGGTGTGGTAGTCGAATCGCGTCTGGACAAGGGGCGTGGCCCGGTTGCCACTGTGCTGGTTCAGGACGGTACGCTGCGTCAGGGCGATATGGTGCTGTGCGGCGTCAACTTCGGTCGCGTTCGCGCCATGCTCGACGAAAACGGCAAGCCTGTTAAGGAAGCCGGCCCGTCGATTCCGGTCGAGATCCTCGGCCTGGATGGTACGCCGGAAGCCGGTGACGACCTCACCGTTGTGGCCGACGAGAAGAAGGCCCGTGAAGTTGCCCTGTTCCGCCAGGGCAAGTTCCGCGAAGTGAAACTGGCTCGCGCCCATGCCGGCAAGCTGGAAAACATCTTCGAGACCATGGGTCAGGACGAGAAGAAGACGCTCAACATCGTGCTCAAGGCGGACGTACGCGGCTCGCTCGAGGCGCTGCAGGGCTCGCTCAACGGCCTGGGTAACGACGAAGTGCAGGTTCGTGTGGTCGGCGGCGGTGTCGGTGGTATCACCGAGTCCGATGCCAACCTGGCGCTGGCCTCCAACGCCGTGCTGTTCGGCTTCAACGTCCGTGCCGATGCTGGTGCGCGCAAGATCGTCGAGGCCGAAGGCCTGGATATGCGCTACTACAACGTCATCTACGACATCATCGAGGACGTCAAGAAGGCGCTCACCGGTATGCTCGGCAGCGACGTTCGCGAGAACATCCTCGGCATCGCCGAAGTACGTGACGTGTTCCGTTCGCCGAAGTTCGGCGCGATTGCCGGTTGTATGGTCACCGAGGGTATGGTGCACCGCAATCGTCCGATCCGCGTCCTGCGCGACGACGTAGTCATCTTCGAGGGCGAGCTGGAGTCGCTGCGTCGCTTCAAGGATGACGTTGCAGAAGTCCGCGCTGGCATGGAATGCGGTATCGGCGTGAAGAGCTACAACGACGTCAAGGTCGGCGACAAGATCGAAGTGTTCGAGAAGGTCGAAGTGGCGCGTTCGCTGTAAGCAAGCGTCAATCTGAAAGCTGGGAGCAAGGAGTCGGTGATCGCCTGGGTGCGGTTACCGCTTCGAGCTTCCAGCTTTCGGCTTTTAATCGGGTAGAAATTTATGGCCAAAGAATTCAGTCGTACCCAGCGTATCGGCGATCAGATGCAACGCGAGTTGGCGCTGCTTATTCAGCGTGAGATCAAGGATCCGCGTCTGGGCCTGATTACCATCACCGCGGTCGACGTCAGTCGCGATCTGTCCCATGCAAAGATCTTCATCACGATCATGGGGCAGGACGACGATCAGGAAGCAATCAAGGGCAACCTGCGCATCCTCAACGATGCTGCCGGATTCCTGCGCATGCAGCTGGGCAAGAGCATGAAGCTGCGCACTGTTCCGCAGCTGCACTTCAACTACGACGCGAGCATTCGTCGCGGTGTCGAGCTGAGCTCGCTGATCGAGCGAGCGGTGGCGGAAGATCGCAAGCACAGCGACGAGCGCGGAGAATAAGCGTGGCACAGGTCAAGCGTGTACGGCGCAACGTCAACGGCATCATCCTGCTCGACAAGCCGCGTGGGTTCACCTCCAATGCGGCCTTGCAGAAGGTTCGCTGGCTGCTGAATGCGGAGAAGGCCGGACATACCGGGAGTCTCGATCCGCTCGCCACAGGTGTGTTGCCGCTGTGTTTTGGAGAGGCGACCAAGTTCTCGCAGTACCTGCTGGACGCGGACAAGGCTTACGAAACGGTCATGCAGCTGGGGGTCACCACGACCACCGCTGATGCCGAAGGCGAGGTCCTGGAGCGCAAGCCGGTCGCGGTCACCGTCGAACAGCTGGAGGCGCTGCTGCCGCAGTTTCGTGGCGACATCCTGCAGGTGCCGCCGATGTATTCGGCGCTCAAGCGGGACGGCCAGCCGCTGTACAAACTGGCGCGTGCCGGAGAGGTGGTGGAGCGCGAGCCGCGTTCTGTTAATATTGCGCGCTTGGAGTTGCTCTCGCTCGAAGGCGATAAGGCACGCCTCGCCGTTTCATGCAGCAAAGGCACCTATATCCGGACGCTGGTCGAAGACCTTGGTCATTTGCTTGGTTGCGGTGCGCATGTTGCCGAGCTGCGACGAACTCAGGCCGGACCGTTCGACCTTTCGCAGACGGTGACGCTCGAGACCCTCGAGCAGCTGCACAGCGAGGGTGGCGCCGAGGCGTTGGATGCGCTTTTGCAGCCGGTAGATAGCGGGCTTGAGCATTGGCCGCTGTTGCAGCTGTCCGAGCACAGCGCTTATTACTGGCTGCACGGACAGCCGGTGCGGGCCCCGGAAGCGCCCAAGTACGGCATGGTGCGTGTGCAAGATAACAATGGTCGCTTCATCGGTATCGGTGAAGTGAGCGAAGACGGGCGCATCGCGCCACGTCGGTTGATTCGGTCGGAATGACCGTTACGCAGCGCGTTCGCGCGTTGCGTCAGAGGGTGGCTGTCAGCAGGCACGGTCATTTCTCTTTATTAAACACGGGATGATTCCCGGCCTGTTCACTCAAGGAGCCCTATCATGGCACTGAGCGTTGAAGAAAAAGCCCAGATCGTTAACGAGTACAAGCAAGCTGAAGGCGATACCGGTTCTCCGGAAGTGCAGGTAGCCCTGCTGACCGCCAACATCAACAAGCTGCAGGACCACTTCAAGGCCAACGGCAAAGACCACCACTCGCGTCGTGGTCTGATCCGTATGGTTAACCAGCGCCGCAAGCTGCTGGATTACCTGAAGGGTAAGGACACCACTCGTTACAGCACCCTGATCGGTCGTCTGGGTCTGCGTCGCTAAGACGCGCCCGCGCTGGAAGCCGGAAGCTGGAAGCCTGAAGTTGAAAGTGGGATATCCCTCGATCAGCTTCGGTCTTCCAGCTTTTGGCTTTCTTGCAGGTCGTTTCGGGCCGACTCCCGAACGTTCTGCCAATTTCCCCAAGGCAACAAAGAGAAGGAAAAACCGTGAATCCGGTAATCAAGAAGTTTCAATTCGGTCAGTCGACCGTAACCCTGGAAACGGGTCGTATCGCCCGCCAGGCCTCCGGCGCAGTGCTGGTCACCGTCGATGACGACGTGACCGTACTGGTCGCTGTCACCGGCGCCAAGACCGCCGACCCGAGCAAGGGCTTTTTCCCGCTCTCGGTCCACTACCAGGAAAAGACCTACGCAGCCGGCAAGATCCCCGGCGGATTCTTCAAGCGTGAAGCGCGTCCTTCCGAAAAGGAAACCCTGACCTCGCGTCTGATCGATCGTCCGATCCGTCCGCTGTTCCCGGAAGGTTTCCAGAACGAAGTGCAGGTCATCTGTACCGTCGTTTCCACCAGCAAGAAGACTGACCCGGACATCGCCGCGATGATCGGTACTTCGGCCGCTCTGGCTGTTTCCGGCATTCCGTTCGACGGCCCGATCGGTGCTGCACGCGTGGCTTTCCACCCGGAAACCGGCTACCTGCTGAACCCGAACTACGAGCAGCTCAAGGCCTCCAGCCTGGACATGGTCGTAGCCGGCACCAAGGACGCTGTACTGATGGTCGAATCGGAAGCCAAAGAGCTGACCGAAGATCAGATGCTGGGCGCCGTCCTGTTCGCCCACGACGAGTTCCAGGCTGTGATCAAGGCGGTCGAAGAGCTCGCCGCTGAAGCCGGCAAGCCGCGCTGGGACTGGACCGCTCCGCAGGCCAATACCGCACTGCTGGACGCCATCCGTGCCGAGTTCGGCGAAGCCATCTCCCAAGCCTACACCATCACCATCAAGCAGGACCGCTATGCGCGCCTAGGCGAGCTGAAGGACCAGGTCGTTGCCAAGTTCTCCGGTGAAGAAGGCCAGCCGTCTGCTGGCGAAGTGAAGGATGCATTCGGTGAGATCGAATACCGCACCGTTCGCGAGAACATCGTCAATGGCAAGCCGCGCATCGATGGTCGCGACACCCGCACCGTCCGCGGGCTGAACATCGAGGTCGGCGTACTCGACAAGACCCACGGTTCGGCGCTGTTCACCCGTGGTGAAACCCAGGCTCTGGTAGTTGCCACTCTCGGCACCGCCCGTGACGCACAGCTGCTCGACACCCTGGAAGGCGAGAAGAAAGACCCCTTCATGCTTCACTACAACTTCCCGCCGTACTCGGTGGGCGAGTGTGGTCGCATGGGCGCTACCGGTCGCCGTGAAATCGGTCATGGTCGTCTGGCCCGTCGTGGCGTCGCCGCCATGCTGCCGAGCGCTGACGAATTCCCCTACACCATCCGTGTAGTGTCGGAAATCACCGAATCCAACGGTTCGTCCTCCATGGCTTCCGTCTGCGGTGCTTCCCTGGCCCTGATGGACGCTGGTGTGCCGATGAAGGCTCCGGTGGCCGGTATCGCCATGGGGCTGGTCAAGGAAGGCGAGAAGTTTGCCGTTCTGACCGACATCCTCGGTGACGAAGATCACCTGGGCGACATGGACTTCAAGGTCGCCGGTACCGCCAAGGGCGTGACCGCGCTGCAGATGGACATCAAGATCCAGGGCATCACCGAAGAGATCATGGAGCAGGCGCTGGAGCAGGCTCTGGAAGCTCGCCTGAACATCCTCGGCCAGATGAACCAGGTCATTGCCCAGTCGCGTAGCGAGCTGTCGGCCAACGCGCCGACCATGATCGCCATGAAGATCGACCAGGACAAGATCCGCGACGTGATCGGCAAGGGCGGCGCTACCATTCGCGCTATCTGCGAAGAGACCAAGGCCTCGATCGACATCGAAGACGATGGCTCGATCAAGATCTTCGGCGAGACCAAGGAAGCGGCAGAAGCGGCCAAGCAGCGCGTGCTGGGCATCACTGCCGAAGCCGAGATCGGCAAGATCTACGTCGGCAAGGTTGAGCGCATCGTCGACTTCGGCGCGTTCGTAAACATCCTGCCTGGCAAGGACGGCCTGGTGCACATCTCGCAGATCAGCGACCAGCGGATCGAGAAAGTCACCGACGTGCTGAAGGAAGGCCAGGAAGTGAAGGTTCTGGTACTGGACGTGGACAACCGCGGACGTATCAAGCTGTCCATCAAGGACGTAGCCGCCGCGGAAGCGTCTGGCGTCTGAGCCGGTCAACGTAGCTGACAGAAAGGGCCTTCGGGCCCTTTTTGTTTGCGTTCAATAACTGCGCTGGGCTCGGCGGAAGATTGCAAGATGCACGCAATGTCACGCCAAAACATGCATAGTGCATGTGCTCGAGCAAGGTCTGTTTTTTCAAGTCATTGTTTTTAAAGGAGAAAAATAACGGCAATAGTTGGCACACCGCTTGCGCTGTTATCTGTGCATCTGAGGCCGGAGTCATGCCCCAGAAACCATGAGAACAGGAGTGACATCTATGAAGACTACTCAGACCCTTACCGCTGCCGCCATTGCCGCTGCTCTTAGCCTGCCGTTCGCCGGCGCTGCCCTGGCTGATACCACCCCTGCCATCGACAAGACCGATACCGTGATGTTGGCCGCCAACACCATGGACGACGCCGGTGATGCCGCATCCGATACCTGGATCACCACCAAGGTGAAATCCACTCTGCTGGCTGAAGACGCCACTCCAGGCATGGACATCGAAGTAGAGACCAAGGACGGCGTCGTCTCTCTGTCCGGCACAGTAGCCACCGAGGCTGAGAAAGAGGCCGCTATCGCCAAGGCCAAAGGCATCAAGGGCGTCCGCGATGTCGCCGCTGACGGCCTGAAAGCTGGCAACTGATGGTTCTCTCCCGCCAGTTATTGGCGGCATGAGTAAAAAACCCCGCTTCTCAGCGGGGTTTTTTATGGGCTAATTGCCGCGTTGGCTGTCGATCTGTCGCAACCGGCTGCCCTCGAAGCGCAAGAAGTGGAGCATTCCATGGTTCGGCCCATAGACCCACTCCTCGACTGGCACCTCCTGCCGGTAGCCGTACTCGTCGATGATCTCCTTGTAACCCGCCATGGAGCTGCTAGCGGGCTCGCCGCACTTGCTGCGGACCTCCGCCGTGGTGGCATCCAGGCTCACCAGGCGGCTGTTGCAGCGATAGGTAGACGATGCCTCTGCGTGCAGAGCGTCTAGCGACAGGCAGAGCAGTAGGGCGGATACGCGTCGATTCATCAGCTGACTCCAGGTGTTCAATTGGCCCGGCGGGTTTCGATACGAACCAGACGGTTGCCTTCGAAGGTGAGAATGCTGAGCATCCCGTTGCGAGGGCCGTAAACCCACTCTTCCAGGGCGAACTCTTGTCGGTCGTTGCGGCTCAGGGTGTAGCCCACCAGATCGCGATGTTCCGGTGTTCCGCATTTGCGTTCGACTTCAAATGTCCGATCGCCGGTGGTGACCAGTTGGCTGCCACAGCGCATGGTGTCGGCCTGAGCATTGCTAACGGCGGCCAGCAACATGCCGGCGACGAGGTATTTCATCATTCTCATCAGTCGCTCCCCAGGTGCAGTGCAGTGACTACCTTGCCATCGCTCGGCTGTTCTGCGGTGCCGGTGTCCAATAGATAGACCCGCTCGGAATCCAGGCCGGCGTCGACCAGATAGCCTTTGATCGCCGCGGCGCGATCACGGCTGAGGCGACGCAGTAGTGCTGCATTGTCTGCCCAGGACTCGAGCACCGCCTGACGCATCTGCTGCGTGCGTTGTTCGGCATCCAGTTCGGCCCACGCAGATGGCGGCTGATGGCCGAGTCGGCTGCGGTAGATGCCCTCCAGCAGCGGCGCTTCGTCCTCAGCCTCGATGCGTATCAGCGAGGGATCGGCAGGCACCTTGTCGCCTCGACGCTGCAGGATCCGGTACTGGGTTTCGCGATACTCCTGCTGCAGACGCTGTTCGGCCAAGAGCGGCCCATCGATTGCACCGGCGCTCATACCCTCCACTTCCAGGCGCAGCCCTGGACGCTGCTTCAATGCCGATGCGAGGGTGTCGAGAACCTTGCGCGCTTCGCCGTCCAGCGTGCTGCTGGCCGGTTCGAAGCCGATGTGGCTGAGGTCGGTATCGTCACCGCCGGCCAGGCCCGCTATGAACTTGAAGGGCGCCTGCGCCGCGCGCACCACCAGGTTGCGTAGCGTCTGCCAAACGATCGGCATGACACTGAATTGCGGGTCGTTCAGGTTGCCCTGCACCGGAAGCTCGATGGAGATGGTGCCCTTGCTGTCCTTGAGCAGTGCCACCGCCAGGCGCACGGGTAGATCCACCGCGTCCGGGCTGTCGACTTTCTCGCCGAGCTGCAGCTGTTCGAGGACCACCTTGTTCTCGGCGTTCAAGCGGCCCTGCTCGATCCGGTAGTGCAGATCCAGGTTGAGACGACCCTTGCGGATGCGATAACCGGCGAATTTGCCGGAATAGGGCGTCAGGGTGGTCAGTTCAACCTGGCGGAAGCTGGTCGCGATGTCCAGGCTCTGCAGCGGGTCGAACGGCGTCAGGTTGCCCTTGATGCTGACTGGCGCGTACTGATCCACCTTGCCGGTGATATTCACCGAGGCAGCCTTCTGTTCGCGATTGTCGAGCGTGCCGATCTCGCCGTTCAGCGACTGGATAGCGGTAACGAAGGGCGGGCGCAGGCTGAAATCGGCGAAGTTCGCCGAGCCGTTGGCGATACCGATGCCGCCGATGCGAATGGCTAGCGGCTCGCTCGCCGGCGTCGGTTGCTCTGCT
>JGI2924J29684_1078407_pt1 | contig 47562 bp, 51 predicted proteins | sample BenlonsequencITS_FD_29684 | JGI IMG/M metagenome (IMG submission 29684) | reverse complement strand
CCCCGCCGGTATCACGCTCCCACGACCGCCGAACGCGAGTGGCTCGACTACTGCGCCGACGTCGACGAACACGGCGAGCTGGTCACTCCCGCGAGCCTTCCCGCCGCCGTCACCGATCGACCACGCGCGTCGGTCGAGTCACTCGCACACCTGGCCCAGCTGGCGATCGACCTCCGGACCGGGCTCCACTACGACCCACTCGAACGGACCTACCTCGTCGTCGACGACGAGATTCTCTACAGCTACGACCCACCGAGGCCGCCGCAGCGCCACTCGTCGCGGACTGTCGACGGGAGTCCCGCCGTTAGCCCCGATCGAGGGAGCAAGACAGGCGGGATCGTCCTCACGAGCGACGAATCGAGCGCCGGCGAATCAGCTCCTGACGAACCGGACGATGGCGTTCTCACGGCAAACAGCGATGGGGCCGGCTCGAACGATGACGGACCGGACGAGTCGTGAGGAGAGGCGGAGACGACGGGAGAGTGAACAAGGGTCGACACGGATCACCACTCCAGTCGAATGTGGCCACCCTCGCCGCCGACGGGCAGACCACCTGAAGCCACTCGTCAGGCCACCCGCAGGTGGATTCCGATTTCGTCAGGATCGGTCAACTCGATCCCGTCGTCGATTTCGGTCGCCGAAAGGACCTCTCTCAGGTCCACGATCGTCGACTCGTCCGGTACGACGAACTCGAACCACTCGAGGCCCTGGCCACCGGCAGGTTCGGACCGACCGTTCCACGCGTTCACCCCGACGTGGTGGTGATAGCCGCCGATCGAGGTGAAGAGGGCGCCCTGTCCGGCCATCTGGACGCGCAGGCCGAGAGTGTCGGCGTAGAACGAGCGCGCGGCGTCGAGGTCGGTCGTCTCGAGGTGGACGTGACCGACCGTCGTGTCCGCCGGTGCGTCGGCCGCCCCATCGAACGCCGCCGCGATGGTGTCGAGGTCGAGTGGGAGCGTTCGCATGCGGATCGAGCCGTCGTCGGCTCGCGGCCAGACGTCAGCCGGTTTGTCCCTGTAGATCTCCACACCGTTTCCCTCCGGATCGGTGAGGTAGAGTGCCTCGCTCACGTCGTGATCGGAGGCACCCTCGAGTGCCCCGGCCGCTCGCACGCGTTCGAGCGCTGCGCCGAGTGCGGCCCGGGAAGGAACGAGGAACGCGGTGTGGAACAGGCCCGCCTGCGCAGGATCTCTCGGCGTCGCATCGGTATCCGCCTGCAGAACGAGCAGGGGCGTTCCATCGACACCGAGCGTCGCCTCGGTCTCCGAACGCGACAGGACGGAGAGGCCGACGACGGTCCGGTAGAAGTCGGTGAGTTCGTCGAGGTCGGCGATGCGGAGTGCGACGCGTCCGATGCGTGCGGCAGCCGGAAGGGATGGCGTCTGTGTCATCTGGATTCGGAGGTGGGTCGAGTGCGGTTTGCTGCCCGGGGTGCTGACGCATCAACATCAGCGGGCTGCGTGGGTCGGGACGACCGCAGACGTGTGAGGGTGTCCGCGACGGCGTCCAACGAGCCTCTAGAAGGGCGCGACTGTGTAATATCTTCCCGGCCGCTGCCGTCACCAGGTCACACCGGTGTCACCGGCGGTCCGTCAGTGGCTGGCCGCAGCCGGGAGCCCTGCGAAACGGCCGCTCAGACCGTCGTGACGCTGCCGAGTTCCGGCGCCTGGGCCGCGTAGCCATCCTCGCGTAGGGCCGCGGCGAAGTGTTCACACCGGTCGCCGTGGTTGACGAGAATCTCGGCGTCGTCGTACGGGTCGAGAAAGGTACGGAGGCCGTCGCGGTCGGCGTGAGCCGAGAAGTCGTAGTGTTCGGCCTGTGCGCTGATCGGCATGAGTTGCCCGTCGATCTCGGCGCGACCGGTGTCGAGCAGTTCGCGGCCGGGCGTGCCCTCGACCTGATAGCCCGTGAATGCGATCGTGTTGACCGGGTGGTCCCGGATCTCGGGAACGTAGGTCATGGCCGGACCGCCGTGAAGCATCCCGCTCGTCGTGACGATCACGGTATTCTGGGCGGCGATCCGCGTTCGTTGGCCGTCCCGGCCGTCGACGAACCGGGCGTTCGCGGTCGCTCGACGGAGGACGTCCGGGTCGCGCAGGAAGTCCCGGTTTCGCTCGCGGCCGAGCAGGTCGGCGACGCGCGTGCCCATCCCGTCTGCGTAACAATCGATGTCGTGGTCGGCGCAGATGGCCAGTACCTCCTGTGTTCGCCCGATGGCGAAGGCCGGAACGACCACGGTGCCACCTTCCCACAGCGTCGTCCGGAGGCTCTCGACGAACGCGGCCTCGATGTCGGCCCGGGGCGGGCGGGTGGTGTCGGCGTAGGTGCTCTCGACGATCACCGCGTCGGCGTCCGGGCGGGCCGTCGAACCGGCGAGTAACTGCTGATCCTCGGTGTTGAAATCCCCGGAGTAGAGCAATCGGGTCTCGCCGTCGTCGACGAGCACGTGGGCGCTCCCGGGGACGTGCCCGGCGTCGTAGAACGTGACGTCGTACCCGCCGGCGTCGGCGCCACCGAGAACGGGGAACGGCTCGCGATAGCCGTGGGGTTCCGATACCTGCGTGAGACGAGCGACCTCGGCCGCCGTAAACGGACAGTCGTAGGTCCCGCCGTGGAGATTCAGGGTATCCCTCGCCAGCAAGAGCGCGAGATCGCGTGTCGGGGGCGTCCAGTGGACCGGTGGACGAGCGTCCCCCGAGAGCAGCGAGGGGAGCGACCCGACGTGGTCCAGATGGCCGTGGCTGACGACGACGGCCTCAGGATCGGGTTCACGGATCGGGAACTGTGGCGGGTCGCCGGAGTCCATCCCGTAGTCGAGCAACAGACGATCGTCGACGAGGATGGCGCTCCGTCCGATCTCGTGCGCCCCGCCGAGAAACTCGACGTCCATCTGGCCGGGGTAGGGGCGAGCGCCGTTTGGATCCGTCGGTTCGCGTATCGACACGGTGTGCGGAGTCGTCGATATGTTCGGATCACGCAAAATCGGATCCATCACCACGAAAGGAAGTTTTTTGACGGCTGTCACGAAGGTGATCGGTAATGGCGACACGGCGGAGCGGACGCGAGTGGTCAACCGACCGTGGACTACAGCTCCGAATGGCGCTCTCGCTGGGGCTCATCGTCGTCTTTCCGTTCGCGTTCGTCCTGATCCTGGAGTGGGCGCTCTCGACGATCGTTCCAGCAGTGACGGTTGCACTCACCGGCGTCGAGCTCGAAACCGAGGTGGTCGTCGACAGGCGGCTTCTCGTCGGAGCGGTTGTGGCCGGCTTCGTCGGGCAGTACCTCTTCGGCGACAGACTCGCACTGTGGTCACTCAGGGCGCGGCAGATTTCGGAAGAGGTGGGCCCCGAGTTGCACGGAGCCGTCCGTAGACTGGCCCAGCAGGCAGACCTGTCGCCGCCGGACATCGCGGTGATCGATTCGTCAGCGCCGAACGCGTTCGCGACCGGCCGGTCCCCCGATACGGCGACGATCGTCGTGACGACGGGGTTACTCGACCGTCTCGACGACGACGAATGCGAGGCCGTCCTCGCCCACGAGGTGGCACACGTCCTGAATCGCGACGCTGCCGTGATGACCGTCGCGTACCTCCTGCCGACGGTGACGTATTTCATCGCGACAGGTGCGTACACCGTCCTTCGGGTAGTTTCTGATCTGTTCACACCCGCTGACAGTTATCAATCGGTCAGGTTTCTCGATACCAGTCACGACGGGGACGATCCACGGGGCTTCGCGGCCGTGATCGTCGTGATCATCACTACGACGGTGGTCACTTTGGCCGTCTCGACGCTTTTCTGGATCGCGAGTTTCCTCCTCTATCGGCTCCTCAGTCGGTACCGAGAACACGCCGCCGACCGCGGTGCGGCCCAACTCACCGGCGATCCACTGGCCCTCGCGAGTGCGCTCCAGAAACTCGATTACGAACTTGCGCGGGCGCCAGACGACGACCTTCGAACGCTAGACGGTGGCGTCGAAGCATGCTACATCGCACCGCTGGACTTCGCCAAATACACCGAAGACGGCGACGACGGACTACTGAGTCAGGACCTCTTTCCGGACACCCATCCCGACACTGCAGAACGAATCGAGCGACTGCAAGCCCTTGCCACCGAATACGAGGTGGCAACCTGACTTACTCCGACCGATAGCGCCGAACCCCGAACTGGCCGTAGCCACCGTAGGCCACCTCCAGCGATCCGATCCACCAGTTCCAGCGGTCTGCGGGCGTCCCGTCGGGCGCGTCGGCAAGTTCGTCGAGCACCACCTCGTTCGAGAGCGGGGCGCCGACGTCGGCAGCGTACTGCCCGCTTGCGGCGAGGTCGACGGCCTGGCGAACGACGACTCTGGATTCGCCGACCGTGCCACCGTAGGCTGCGCGGAGCCGGACTTCGAGGCGGCCGGGATCGAGACTCACAGGGACAGTACGACCGCACGACACTTGGGTGGACCGGCGCGGCCGTGGCGACGCCGCGGCGGCGACAAACCCGTCGACGCCGGTCGACTCAGTCCTCTAAGTCCTCGGCGATCGAGGCGAGCGAGTCCGAAGGCGGTTCCTTGGCCGCGTACACCGTCGATTCACCGGGTGTTCGGAGCCCGTAGTAAAAGTCCGATTCGACGACGTCGAGCAACACGGACGAGCCGTCGTCGATACCGTTCTCGTCGAGCCACGCTTCGAGCAGGTCGGTTCCCTCGCCGGGCGTTCGAGCGAGGCTCGGCGACTCGTAGACGCCCGTGATCGACCGACTCTCACCGGTGAGTGCCGGCTCGATGCGAGCCGACCGTTCGTCACCGTCGACGACCAGCCGAACGACGTCGTCCGCCGGCACCAGGTCGACTGCGTCGGCCGGAATTTCGAGTCGGTGGCCGGTCGCCGTGGCCACGCACGACGTCCGAACCGTCTCGACCGACGGGTGGTCGCTGGCGATACGATCTGTCACGAAAACTCGCCTCCGAGTTACTCCGCTGCCTCGTCGTCGCCCTCGCCGAGCAGTTCGTCGATGGCGGTCGAACCGGACTCGGTGACGGTGGCGTTGATCTGGCTCACATCGTCTGCGATCTCGCGACCACGAACCGTCACACGGCGTCGCTCGCCGCCGCGACGCTGGTGGTAGCCGGTCCCGGATTCGCGCATCATGACCTCGGTGAGCGACGTGCCAGTCACGCCGGCGTGAAGCGGCCGGCCGGTCTCGTCGGACCCGCCCGTGATCTCGAGCGTGTAGCCGTCGAGGCCGAGTGCACCGCCGTCGACCTCGTCACCGATCGACTTGCCCATGAATCGATTCGCGTCCTGTCCGTCGGCTTCGAGCTGGTAGGCCAGCCCCGAATCCGGGTCGCCGACGACGACATTGAAGGTTGCCATGCGTGGGACAAGTCGGCGGTCGCTCAAAAGGACATCGAACCGAGCCGACGGCTCGGGGCATCGGTGACCCCAGTCTCTTGTGCAGGGCCCTCACATTTCGCCCGGCTACAGGCGTCGAACGCGGTCGCTATCGAACGTTCGAGCCGGAATCGAACCGGAAAACTACAGTCGGGGCAAGAATGCGTACAGCAACAGGCCGAACGCGAGGTGCTGGACCATCGTGCGCTCGACACGACCTCTGACGGCGTCTTCGTCGTCGATCGCGTACTCCTTGGTGCGAACTTTCGCGTGCATCGAGAGTACTTCCTCGTCCTCGAGTGCGTGCAGGCTCGGGTAGACGGTGCCAGGGCTGAGCTGCGTCCCGAAGAACTGGGAGAGGTCCGAGAGGAGCTCCTTGCCGTGGGTCTCGCCGTGGAGCGAGATGAGCATGAGCAGGACCTCCTCTAAGTTCTCCTTGACGATGGCCTCGTCGAACTGGACGTCGTCCGTCGGCAGCGCGCCGCGAACCTGCTTCATCAGTTCGTCGATGTCAGCTTCGATATCGTGCGTCGCATCCTCGACGGTGCCGATCGTGATATCGTACGATTCAGTCGAATCTGCGCCCTGAGTCGCCGTAGCGAGCTCCTCGAGCACTGAGTGCGTGTCGTTGGGGGTCGTATCGCGCATAGTCCGATCACCTGTCGGGGAACCATCGTTCGACGGAGTCGAAGCGACGGTTCGCTCCCGAAGTATCACAGCAGATGAACCCACGGGTTATAAAAAATATGGCCATTCCTAACCCCAGATGTCCAGCGAAATCCACGATCTAAGCACATTCATCACTTATCCGGACAGATCCAACAGAAGCGTGGGAAAGTTGGGCCGAAAATGCGTGGATCGGTCACGATTCAAGTGTGTTCAGGGAACATATAATATTTCGTTGACCGGCAGTCCGATTCCGGCAGTTGACGACGGAATGGGTGGAAGGAAGGCCGAAACATCGGTTTTAGTCACGCACCGGGAGTGCAACTCAGCCACTCGACCGACTGGTTCTAGCAGAGATACAGTCGGATCGAATACATGATGTGAACGTATACTGTCTCGGTTGGCTGGAGCGATCCGCCGATCGGATCCCGATCGAGTGCTCAGTCCGAAAGCGTCGAATCGTCACGAATGACGCTGACGAGCTGGCCGCCGCCGTCCTCGTTGTCGTCGGACTCGTCGTCGATGCGCCGGTCGACACGGCGTTCGGCCATTCGGGCCACCATGACGTGTTCTTCCAGATCGTCGCCGTTGATTCGAGAGATGTACTCGAGCGACTGGGCGTGCGCGCCAAAGAGCGTCCCGGAGAGCGATTCGAGCGGATACTCGAGCGTCGTCGGTTCGTCGTAGCGCTTGTTGTGGATCTCCCCCATCGACAGGCCTCGCAGGTACGAGATCATCTGCTCGCGCACGAGCGGGCTGATCCAGCCCAGATCCTCGTAGTACCGGAGACAGTTGAGCGCACCCGTCGTCCCGAACGTTTCTCCCAGAAAGCGCGCCCACTTGATCGTCGCATCGGTGCGACCGACCGACTGCTCTAAACTTTCGAGGAGTGGTGTCGATTCCGTCATAGTGGCGACCAGACTATCCAACTAGAGGACAAGGCGGTCAAAGTAAGTTCCCTCCGTATCGAGCCCTGAGTCGAGTCTCGACACTGGATCCCGTGACTGGCCACTGTGGGCGGACGATCAGACGCTGATAACCCCACTGACGACGTGGCCGGTGATAACCGCGATGATGGCTCCGAGCCAGGTGAGAAAGACGAAGTTCACGAGTCCGGAGATGAGGTGACCACGGTCGGTCAACCGGATCATGACCGCCGACAACGCCGCGTTGATCAGGATCGTCGCGATCAGCAGATACTCGATCATCATCAGGTTGTACTGGCCCGTCTGGAGGAGGTCACCGACCATTTGCTGGTCGAGGTCCATCTCGTTGGTGATGTCCATCATGACTTCGACGACTTCGAGTCCGATGAAGAAGGAGAACACGGACGAGGCCGTAATCCCATAGAGAACCCCAGTCAACGTCGTCGTCGCTTGCTGGCGCTTCTCTCTGACCTTGAGGACGTGGCTCTGGTTTGTGCTGATGAGCTGGCCCAGCAGTTGCGGATTGCCACCCATCTGTCGGCCCATCACGTACATGTCGCCGAACTTCTGGATCAGGTACGAACCAGTTTCGGCCGCGAAAAGCCGCCACGAACGGACGTTGTCGACGCGCATGTGGAGACGCTTGTACAGGGCGTCGACGTTCTTGGTGAGTGCCCCGAAGTCTTTTTTTCGCAGCGAGGAGAGAACACTCGACGTAGACGTCTGTTTGACGCTCTCGACCGACCCGAGCGCGCGGATGAACGAGGGGAACTCCTGATCGCGCTCTTTGACCTTCTTCTCCTCCTGGCGCATTCGCCAGCCGGGGAGCAACAGCGGCGTGACTGGAATCGCCGCCATGACCGGCGTCGGAATGCGATCCGGTGCGATCGGGGTGATCCCGAGGAGGACCGCGAGAACGACGACGCCAAGGAGGAGACAGGCGCCGAACCCGACGACGAGCGCCTGCGGGATACGCTCAGTCGGCCCGCCGCCCGCCGTCTTCTCGATGTACCAGACGGGGTCGTACGGCGAGACGACGTGGATCGCGTAGACGAACGCCGCCTGAACGATGGAGAACATCAGGATGGTCGCCCCGATCAGGAGTGTCGGACTCATTCCGATCAGGATCGGCAGCACGATGGCGAACACGAGGATGAACGCCATCGAGAGCATCATCGACATGTACAGCTCTTTCATCACGTCGAGTTTCGCCAGGTCCGACTCGTATCGGGTGGTAAACTGCTGAATCATCGAATCTTGCTCCTCGACGAGGAACTCGCTGATCTCCTGGCCGGCACCGACGGTGTAGGCGAGTCGTTCGAGGAAGTCCGAGAGGAGCGGACTCGACACCTGCTTCGCGCGCATTCGGCAGGCGTCGTCCAAGCTCTGATTCCAGGTGTCGACCAGCGCGACGAGGTAGCCCATCTCCTCGGCCAGCGCCTGGTACTCGTCCTCCTCGGCGAGGATCCGGAAGATTTCCACCCGGTTGATGTTCGCCATCGAGAGGACTGTGATGTGCGTCAGGAACAGGTGAAATCGCTGTCGAACCTGCTTCTTTCGGCGGTCCTGGGAGAGCTTCGGATAGATGATGGCAGTGGTCAGCGCGAGGAAGCCGAACGCCACGAGCGGTCCGGCGACGAACAGGGGGAGCCCGATCACGAACGGCGCGACGAGCGCGCCCACGAACAGTCCAACCGCGGGCGTGATGACGAGGAGAATGTACCGCTCGATCGACATCCCCATCGTCTCGTACGCGCGGTAGAGCGAGAACAGCAGCGACCGCGCACTCAGATCCGGCTGTGACTGGGTCTCCGTGGACATGGTCAGGCGAACTGGTGCATCCCGGTGGGCTGTATGGGCAGCCCTTCGATCCCGTCACGCTGGAAATCGGCGATCGCCTTGTTGACCTCGTGATAGCCGAGCACGTCCGCGTCGATGAGCTGGCGGATGATCTCCGCTCGCTTGTCGAGTTCGTCGTAGATCTCTCGCGTGTCCGCGTAGCCCAGCAGCGTCGCGATCTGTTCTTCCAGAACGAACGAGTTGTTCCGCCCGGTGAAGACGATCTCGTCGTCGCGGGGATCCCAGCGGAACGCCTGTCGGGTGACGACACCACCCTCGTAGTCGGAGTAGCCCTCGATCTCCTGGACGGAGGTGACCCGGCGTAGGACGTCGTCGCCCTGCTTGACGCGGTTCTGGAAGAGCGCGACGTCGCAGTTGTCCATGAACGTCTCGGGGACGTTGATCGGCGCCCCCGTAAAGCGCTGGATCATCGAGACGATGTCACTCGCGTGGAAGGTGAGCATCACTGGGTGGCCCGTCTGGGCAGCCTGGAACGCCATCTGCCCCTCCGCTCCCCGGACCTCACCCACGACGATGTAGTCGGGGCGCGATCGCAGTGCAGCGGCGACCAGATCGAACATGTCGACGTCGGCGCTTTCGTCGCCCGACCCTTCCCTGGTGAGCAGTTGCTGCCAGGTGTCGTGCGGCGGGACGACCTCCGCGGTGTCCTCCGCGGTGTAGATCTTCGAATCCCGCGGGATGAACGACAACGAGGCGTTGAGCGTCGTCGTCTTGCCCGACGCCGTCTCGCCGACGACGAAGACCGTCTGTTCGTTCTCCAGGCAGAGCCAGAGGTACGCAGCCAGCTCGGGGCTCAGGGTACCCCAGTTGGTGATCTGGAAGACCGACAGCGGGATCTCCTCGCCCTGTCGGATGGTCAGCGACGGCCCTTGCACCGAGACATCGTCGGAGTAGATGATGTTGATACGCGAGCCATCGGGCAGCGTGGAGTCGATGATCGGATCCGAGTCGCTGACCGGGTGGCTCATCCGTTCGCCCATGTTTCGTAGCCACTGTTCGAATTCTTCGGGCGACCCGAAGTCGACCGTGGCGCTGATCATCCCGTACGTGCCGTGATCGAGGTAGCACTGCTTCGGCCCGATCACGTGAATGTCCTCGTTGGCCGTGTCGGCCATGACCGGTTCGAGAGGGCCAAGTCCGACGATGTCGCGCTGGAGCTGGTAGCGCAATCGGTCGAACCGCTGCGGTGAGATCGATATCTTGGTCGTTCCGAGGGATTTGAGGCGGCCGATCGACTGACCGGTGATCCCGCTCGTTATCTCGACAACTTCGTCGAGAAGCGCATCCAGGTGTTCCTCGAACTCCTCGTCGTTCGTCGGTGCCGGCCGGGTGACGCTCTTGTCGAGGATTCGCTGGCGGATCCGGTCGTACAGCTCCTTGTCGGCCTCGTCGAGCGTCGGTTCGACGCAGTAGTAGGTCGTGTCGATGCCGAGGTCACCGTAGACGTGACAGAAGATGGGGGCCTCGGCCTCGTAGATGACGTTCGGCCGGTGTGACTCCCACTCCCCGCTCGGTTCGTCGATCAGCGCGGGATACTCGGTGTACTCCTCGTAAAACCACTCGAGGTGCTCCCTGAGGTGCGGGTATTCGGTCGCCAGGTCGTCGAGTTCGTTCGAGAGTCGTGTCGAGCCAAAGTCAGCCATATTAAGCCACCGTCCTGCTCACGATCGAGAGTCCACGGCCCTGTTGGACCGAGTAGCCGATCGAGTCGTCGACCGGATTTTTCATGTTCTGGAAGCGACGCACCCTGACGTTTCGCCTGATCTCCTGCCCGACCGAGTTCGTCTCGAGCTGGAAGTAGACGTCGACCACGTTCCGAAGCGGCCTGAGGGCGTCGTCGCCGACACTCGTCGGGTCGACGGTGAAGATCACCGTCTTGTCCTGCTCGGTCACCGACCGAAGGAAGGAGACCAGCCGTTGCAGGACGTGGTCCTCGTCGCCAGTGCCGGCGACGGACTCGTAGCGAGGATCGTTGCGAAGCAACGCCGAGAGGCTGTCGACGAAGACGACGTCGGCTTGCCACAGCGTCGTCGCCTCCGTAAAGCGCGTGAGGAGTTCCCGCTGCTGGCCATCGTTGTGAGTGTCGATGTCCGCGTGCAGGAACAGGAGCTGCTCGCCGAGCAGGTGGTCGACCACGTCGTACGACAGCGAGTGCATCTGCTGGACGAACTCCCAGGAGGCCAGTTCGGTCGAGATGTACGTCACGTAGACGTCCTCTTCGGCCATGCCGTAGGAGAAGCGCTGCGAGATGGCGCTCTTGCCCGCGCCGTCTTCTCCCTCGACGAGCACGATCGATCCCTGCGGGATTCCGCCGCCGAACGCACTCTCGACGCGATCACTCCCCGTCAATCCGAGCGGGTAGTGGTCCACCACGCTCAGGCACCCCCGTAGTAGAACTGGAACGTACTCTCGGCGCCCCTGACCGACAACTGGACCCGGTGCTCACCGGCGTCGAGTGGTGTTTCGAGCGTGATATCGACGGCTGCGACGACGCCGTCACGCCAGACTGGCTCCTCCTGTGGGGTGATAGAGATGTTGTGGGTCGGGATGTACTCTCCATCGACGAGCACGTCCAGTTCCGTTCCGTCTTGGGGAATCGTCCGGTCACCAGTGTTCTTGACGAGAAGTCTGAGTGTCTCGTTCGAGTCACCCACGATCGCACCGCTGCCGGGATCGCTGATGATCTCGAGATCGGTGTCGATGTCCGTACTGACGTCGTCGCTCGCGGAATCGACCGAGTTGGTGAGCCCGCCGACAGTCGTGACGAGGGTACCGGCGACGCTCGCGGCGACTAACATCGCCGCGATGAACAAAATAAGCGTCGAAATCGACTCGCCCGCCATCAGATCCCCTCCGTGACGGTCTCGGCGACACCGTTTCCGGTGATCACCTTGAGTCGATTCGGTTCCGTGTCCCGGTCGATGGTCAGCTCGAGCAACTCGCCGGGCTGGACGAGCGTTCGCGCCGAGTCACCCTCGACCGCGCGATCTGATTCGTTCCAGTCGGTGACGAGTCGCCCGTCGACGAGGAGATCGACGTGTTCGACCGAGAGCGTGGTCGAGCCGGTGTTCGTGACGTTCACGGTGAGCGTCTCGGTACCGGAGTCGTACAGTCCCTCGACCTGAATCGCCGTGTTTCTGACCTCGAGCGCGCGGTCGTCGCGCTGTTCCATCGCGGCCGACTGACGCTCGTAGGCCGTCTCCATCACCGGAAACACCATCCCGATCGCGACCAGTACCCCCAGAAAGAGGATGACGACGGCCGCACTGGAACTAAATCCCATTGGCTTCCCCCCAAACTGAACGGCGCCAGTCGGCCGAGGCGGACCGACACCGCTGGCGACGATCTCGACGCCGGCTCGAACGATATCCGACAGTGCCGACCGACATCAGAGTTCCACCTCCGCGCTGGCCTCGTGGACTTCCTGGAGCTTCATGATGTACTCGTAACTGTCGGCGTGGTCCTCCGCGGTCAGTTCCTCCGGCGTCCGTTCGGGATCGACGTGAATGTCGAGGTCCGGCCCGCTGAGGACGGCCTCGAGATGCTGGCGCACGTCGTCGTCGATCCAGCCGATCTCGTGGTAGTACGAAATCGCACGCAGTGTCGCAGACGGTCCACCGGTTCGGACCAGCTCGGTGAGCCACTCGAAGACGAGGAGATCTGCCGCATACGTGTCCGCGAGCGATGAGAGCGTGACGTCCGAGTCGTCGGCATCCGCATCGTCGTCCTCGGTTACGTCGGTAGCTTCTTCCCCAGCTACCTCGTCGGTCGCCTGCACTTCGACGGACGCGTCCGTCGACGTCTCGTCGGATTCGCGGTCTGCATCGGCCGGTTTCCCCGGCTCGTCGTCGAGTTCGTCTTCGAAGGGGATTCGCTGTGGCTCCCCGGCACCGTCCGCCTCCTCGACTGCCGATCGAAGGTCGTCGAAGGAAATCGAGGCTCCACCGGTTTCGGTGGTCTGCTGGTTCAATCCGAACCCTTCCTCGTGATTTTCGCCGAAGACGCCGAAGCCCTCGGCCTCCTCGCCCGCTCCGGTGAACGGGTTGACCTGTTCCGTCAGTCGATCGTAGACGCCGAGCAGGCGCCGGACGGTGTCGTTTACCTCCTCGATGTCGTCGCTGACGCTCTCCTGGGCGTCGCGAATCGAACCGAGTCGGGTGCCGTTTCGCTCGAGTTCCTCTTCGAGCGTCTCGATACGGTGGTAGAGATCGTCGACCACTTCGTCGTCGTCGAGTTCGTCCGAATCCGGCCGGTCCTGGTCGAACGAGGAAGTGGACTGATCGGTGCTCGATGTGTCGGTCGCGTCCGCTCCACCTCCCTGTGCGGCCTGGGCGTTCGCCGGATCACCGGTCTGGCCCGCTGGCTGCTGTTGGCCGGCCGCGGCGCCCGGCTGTTGGCTCGCCTCGGCGCTCGGTTCGCCGGGAAATCCCTGGCCCGCCGGATCCTCCGTGACGGCCCCCTGTGTGCCGTCCTGCTGCTGTCGCACCTGCTCTCGTTCGCGACCACGGCGGCCACCCGTGTTCCCGAGCAGGTTCTGAAAGAGCTCCCTGAGATTGGCTAACGTTAGATCCATAGGCGTGTGCGCAGCGAGCGAGCGTGAGCGTCGAAGTGGGGCGACGCCATCCCTGTCGCGCGAGACGAGTTCATCTACCCATCCCTACCGATACCATCCCTAAAGCCCTACGTGAAGAGTCGGCCGCCGATTCGGCCCGTGTTTCGAGCCGTGAGTCGAGGTTCGATTCGCCGAGTGAAGTGATACGGAGGTTAATAGAAGAACGAGAGAACGTCTTCGTCGGGGTACATCCCCAGATACTGTGATGCCATACGACGCAACCGCTCCCGGCGATCGACGGACCGACCGACGGCCCGTCGCCACTTCCGCGGGGTCGAACGCCGCGGACGCGACGGGGACTCCCCGTCGACGCGGGCTGCCCGCACGGGCGGCAGCGAGGCCGGCCCGACCGGCACTCGATCGGTCGCGTCACGCATGCAGGGTGTACATACAATGTTCGAAAAACTAACAGACGACGAACAGCGCGGTCAGGTCGGTATCGGTACCCTGATCGTGTTCATCGCGATGGTGCTGGTTGCGGCGATCGCAGCCGGCGTCCTGATCAACACGGCAGGAGTACTGCAGAGTCAAGCATCCGACACCGGGTCCGAGACCCAGGAGGCTGTCGCGAACCAGATCGAAGTTATTCACGCGAGCGGGAACGTGAGCGGTGGCAGTGCAGTCGACATGGTTAACATGACGGTCATGAAGTCCGCCGGATCGAACGCCATCGACCTTACGTCGATGACGCTCCAGTATACCAGTGATACCACTGACACGACGTTGACGCACGATAATACGAACGGACCGGATGCAGAGACGTTCACGACCGAGAATTTGGCCGGTGAGGACGGTGACGAGACGGAACTCATCAGCACCGACGATCGCGTCAAGCTCACGCTCAACGTAAGCGCGATCCAGGGTGACGACGGTCTTGATGGTGGCTCCAGCGCCACGGTCGCCCTCGTCGACCAGTCCGGTGCGCAGTTCACCTACGGCATCAGTGTGCCGTCGACCTTCGGCAACAAGGAAGTCGTGGAAGTCTAACCGAATAGTTTCCCAACCGACGACCGATCACCGATTCATTTTTCGGGAACTCGTGCGACGCGCCAGTGACGACGATGCTCGATTCCCCGACGACAGAGCGGAGCCGTCGAACCGCTCGTTTCCGTCCTCGGCCGATACCCCTACAACGATCGCCGCCCATCGAAGAGGTAGCCGACCCCCATGACCGCCGACCACTCCGACGACGGCGTGCTCGACCCCGACGATCTCCAGTTAGACCCGGACCACGTCGAGCGAATCGAAGACAATCGGTTCATCGTCAAACCCGGTGACTCGGACGATCGACCGGCCGCCGGTGATGCGTCGTCACCACTCGACACGGACAGCGCTGCTCGCGACCCCGATCCGGTTGAATCGCTCGACCCCGATCCGACCGGTGCACTCGCCGCCGATCCGGCACCCCACGGCGTCGATATCAGTCTGAAGACCGACGGCGAGGTGGCCCGCCACCGGAACACGTCGGCCGACATCCGTGAGGTGTTCGCCGACATGATGGCCTGGTACGCCACCCAGCTTGACGAGGACGTGACGCCGATGGAGGCCCTCGAAGTGCTGATTGCGACGACCGATCTCGACGAACGGATCTGAGTCGCTTTCGCAGCCCCGGTTCCGTGCCCGATACGGCGCTCGATATCGAACGGACCTATTTCCGTCCGAGAAACCGATCACTCCGTATGTCAGTAGACGGGTCCGATGCGACCGCCCACACCCGCCGGCACCTCCTCACAGGGATCGGTGGGCTCAGCGCCGCCGGGATCGCCGGCTGTCTCGGCGATTCTGCCTCCGAGACGAATCGCGAAGAAATTCGCCCGGCCGAACCGCCGATCGCCCGCGAAGGGACGCCGGCGGAGTTCTACTACTTCCTCGAAGAGAACGGAATCACCGTCGAGAAACTCACCAGGGGCGACGATATCCTCTACCTCACCTATCAGTCGGGAGCGGATACGATACCGGAATCGAACGACGAAATCGGAATCGTCTATCAGGTGTACAAAGGTGGGCTCGTCGATCGCGGCTCCGACATCAGCTTCCTCAATTGTGAGATAGCCGCTCCGTTCGACGACCAGGCACATGGCTGGGGCGTCAGAACCGAGTGGATACACGAGCACGACGGTGAGAGTGATAGCGGAGACGACGAGACCAACGCTACCAACGAGACCCAGTCATCAGGTGACCGGGATCTGCAAACGCTCTGGAACCTGATCCTTAACTCGAAGGTGTACGGTGACGAGGGGGACGACGGTTCGTAGGAACGTGACGGGGGCAGTCGTCGGCCGATCGGATCCTCGCAGGACCCAGCCTACACGCTGACGTTGCAGTGTCGAATAACGTCCTTTTTCCCCGTTCGGCACTCACGTCGTCGTATGCCGACCGACCGCGAGGCGTTTCTGGCCGGAGACCGGCCGGACGACGTCGCCATCTACATCGAAGACGACGCGATCGACGACGAGACGAAACTCGAAGACTACGGCGACCGGGTCGCCGACGGCACCCTCCTCGTCGTCGAGGGCGAGCAGGGCCGCAATGCCTTCCGTGCCGCGACCGGCCTCGACGCGATGGCCTTCGCGAAGGAGGCAATGGGGACCGAAGGCGAGATCGCCGAGACGTTGACCGACGCGACCTGTCCGGAGCACGGTGACGGGAACGATGACGACGATACACACGACCTCAAGTTCATCTTCGCCTTCAGTGAAGAGCAAAACGAGGACGTCGGCGGGCTCTACGCCGAAGGCGACGTCGTTCACGCCTATGCGCGATGTACGTGCGGCGAGGCGTACTCGGACAAGTGGGTCGTCGAAGAGTGAAATACACAGCTGGGCGAGAACACTTGGCGTGAGTGGGACTCCCGGCGGTCGTTCCCTCCCGTCGGCTGCGAGTTTCGCTACCCGGTCGCCTGTACAAGGTCGACGACGCCGAACGTGACGAATGCGACAAATCTATTTCCCAGTGCTTGCTGTAGCACGCACCCATGAACTCCGTCGGAACCGGCACGTCGACCGAGACCGGATTCGGCCTCTCCGGACGGGACGCCAGGGTTATCGGCGGTGCCACCGGCCTGCTGCTCGTGACGATCGCCGTCATGTACGTCCTCGCGATGACGCCGCTGGCCGCCCTCAATCGACAGCTGTTCGCGGCCCCGATCGTCGGCGTCCTCGTCTACGGGGTCGCGATCGGCGGCGGCGAGTACGTCGCCGAACGGGGCGTCGAACGCGGCAACCTCGGGATCGCCGCGCTCGGAACGGCGATACTGATCCTCGCGTTCGGTACCTTCGGCGCGGGCGTCCTGGCGATCGCCCCGCTCGACCTGCGCGTCGAGATCCTCGCCATCACGGCCCTCGTCACGGCAGTGCTCACCGCCCTCATCGCCGCGTACGTCTACGGACGGGCCAAGTCGTTCGCCGCCTGGGGCACCTACGCCACCTACGCGTTCCTCGGCGGTATCGGCGCCATCGCGATCGGTACCTTCGTCCTCTCGCAGCTCCTGCTCGTCGGCTTCGTCCTGCTCTTCCTCGGATTCTTGCTGCGACTCGGCTGGGAGATCTGGCGCGTCCGCGAGAACGCGGTCGCCTCGGCGACGATCCAGGCGATCGGCGTCTACGTGGCCATCGCTGGCGTCTTCGTCCACGTCCTGCAGCTGGTCCTGCGGTACGTGCTCTCGCGGGAGTGAGGAAGACCGGTAACCCAACTGTTATTTCGACCCGTGTGTACATCGGTGTATGCACACACCCGACACACAGTCCGTCGACCCCGAGACGCTCGCCCGCCTCCCCGAGTTCTACCACCCCGTCGTCTCACCGGACGGCAGTCAGGTGGCGTTCTACTACGACGAACACGGTCGGAACGACCTCTACCTGTTCGATCGAGAGCGTGGGAGCTACGAGCAGGTCACCGACGGGGAAGCACCGAGGAGCGCGCGCTGGCACGTCCAGTGGAGTCGGGACGGAAGCGGCGTCTACTTCCACCAGGACGACGCCGGCGACGAGCAGAACGACCTCGTTCGGGTGACGGCAGACGGAACCGTCGAGCCCATCGTGTCGGTGGACGGCCAGGCCATCTTCATGGACACGACGATGGACGGCCAGACGGTGCTGTACGGCAGCGACGAGGGAGAGCAGATGAACCTCTACCGGTACGACACGGCGCGTGACGAGCGCCAGCAACTCACCGCCTACGAGCATCCGGTCATGTACGGGGCGTTCAGTCCTGACGACGATCGGATCGCGTACGCCACCAACGAATCGGACGCCCTCGAGAACCGAGACGCGTACGTGATGGCCGCCGACGGGAGCGAGAAACGCCGCCTCGACATCGGCGAGGACGGTTCGGAATCGACGGTCAGTGGCTGGTTCCCCGACGGTGAACGGGTACTCGTCTCGGACAACGCCGCCGATCTCCGTCGCGTCGGGATCTACGCGCTCGCGACCGACGAGATCGAGTGGCTTGGCCTGCACGAGGCCGAAGAGGCCCCAGCGGCGATCTCGCCAGACGGCCGGTACGTCCTCGTCTCGCGACAGCGCCGCGGGGCGACGATGCCCGTCGTGTACGATCTCGAGACGGACGAGGCGACCGAACTGGCCGTCGCGGAGGGAGTCGCCTCGATCCCCGGCGGCCGGACGAGTGCGTTCGTCGACGACTCGACGCTCGTCTTCTCTCACTCCCGCCCGGACGCGCGCAAGGAGCTGTACGAGTACGACCTCGAAACGCACGAGTACGAGGTCCTGCTCGAAGCGACCTACGGCGACGTCGACCCCGACGCCTTCGTCGACGCCGAGTACGTCACCTACGAGAGCGAGGACGGCCTCGAGATCGGCGGGCTGCTGTACGATCCCCGAGACGGACCGGTCAGAGCAGGCGACGAGACGGCCGTTCCGGGCGTGGTCCACGTCCACGGCGGCCCGCACGCGCGGTCGTCGAAGGCGTTCGGCCTGATGGCCCAGTTCCTCGTCTCCCGCGGCTACGCGGTCTTCCAGCCCAACTACCGGGGGTCGACGGGGCGTGGTCGGGCGTTCAAGCAGGCGATCCTCGGCGACTGGGGCGGGATGGAGCAGGCCGATGTCGCCGCGGGCGGCCGGTGGCTGATGGACCAAGACTGGATCGACGCGGACCGGGTCGCCGTCTACGGCGGCAGTTACGGCGGCTACTCCGTCTACTCACAGCTGACGCGCTACCCGACGCTGTGGACGACCGGCATCGCCTCGGTCGGCATCACCGATCTCCACCGCCTCTACGAGGAGGACATGCCCCACTTCCAGTACATGCTCCGCCAGCAGATGGGCGATCCCGAGGAGAATCACGAACTGTGGCGCGACCGGAGCCCGATCGAACACGTCGACGAGATCGAACGGCCCATCTACATGATCCACGGCGTCAACGATCCCCGCTGTCCGATCGAACAGGCCCGAATCTTCCGTGACGCGCTCGAGGAACGCGGCTGGACCGAGGGTACGGACTACGAGTACACAGAACTCGGCGAGGAGGGCCACGGCTCGACGGACATCGAACAGAAGGTCCGCAAGTTCGACCTGCTCGGCGACTATCTGCATCGGCAGCTCTGACCTACGTCGCCACTATTGCTCCGCGACTCTGACCCACGTCGCTACTACTGTTCCGCGACTACCTGGAACGGTGGCTCTAGCCGGCGTCGACGCTACTCCTCATCAGGCCGATCGGTTTCTACCACGGCTTCGAACGCTCGAAGGATGACGCGTTTGGTGACCGCACCGCGGGTCGTCCAGTGGTTCGCGTAGTCGAGCATGTCGTCGTAGATGTCGGGTTTGCAGCCCGCGGCCTTCGGATGACCGCCGCCGTTGACGCGGTCGGCGACCTCGTGGCAGCGGTCGAACGTGTCCGTCCCGCGGATCGAGGCACTCCCTGCGGGTTTGACGACGACGGCGGCGTCGGCACCCTGTTCGCGAAGCGCCTCCGCGACCTCGTTCTGCGAGCAGCGGCCGTAGGTGACGCCGACGGTGTAGGGACCGACCGCGTGGAACTCCGCGCGGTCGACCGCGTACTCGATCAGGCGCTCTTTCTCGACGCGACGCTCGGCGAGGAACTCGCGCACCCACTCGGGCAGGTCGGCGCCGTGTTTGCGGACGACCTCGACGTACTCCTCGGGATCGGTCCAGTACGCGTAGTCCGCGAGATCGTCACTGCGGGAATCCTCGCGGATCCAGAGGTCGTGATCGCGCGTGACGGCGACGAGATCGGTGAGGCGATCGTCGAACGTGGTCTCGAGCGAACGTGCGACGACGTCGGCGCTGCACTCCTCGTCGGAGTCGCCGACGACGAGGTCCGCCCCCGCGTCCCGGACGGCGGCCGCCACGTCGTCGTCCCACTGGTGGTGGTCGTACCAGCGAACCGAGTCGGCGACGTTCACCGCTGCCTCGAGCTCGTCGGCGACGTACTCGTACCGGTCGGGTGCGAGATCACAGACGAAGAGGTCGACGCCGGATCTGGCGGCACCGGCGACGCGACCGAGGGCGTCCTCGACGTCGTGGGGACTCGCCGGCACCAGCACCACGTCGTGTGGACCCGGCTCGGGGGCGTCGATCGCCTCGCTCGGAGCGTCAGAATCGATCGCCTCGGCCGGGGTGTCGTGATCGGATGTCTCTGCCGAGGCGTCGGAAGCGGACGTCTCGACCGCCCCGGCGCTGCCGTCAGCGTCGTCGGTCTCGCCGTCGCTTTCGGCGTCGCTCTCGTCGTCTCTGGCATCCAGCTCCGGCAGTTTCAGCACGTCGTCGTAGGCCTCGCGGATCAGCGCGACGCAGGCCAGCCCATCGGCGTCGGGATCGGCGACGACGACACACTCGGCGTCGGCGACGGCGGCTTCGATGCGGTCGCTCTCGAGGTCGGCCTCGAGATCGTCGGGGAGGAAGAAGCCGGCTCCGGGGAGCAGACTCCGGCGCGCCGGGTCGAGATCTGTCGTGTCGAACAGGTCGTCCATGCGCTCCGTTCGCGGAGCGGGGAGAAGAACTCGGCGGTCTCCGGTCGGTCGGTAGTGTGATACTCAGAGTTCGGCTTCCTCGTCCGTGGCGAGCTGGCGCACCGTGAGGACCGGGACCGACGACGTCCTGACGAGGTGTTCGGCGACGCTCCCCAGGAGCTGGCGGTGCTCGCCGTGGCGACCGCGCGTGCCGGCGACGATCAGGTCGGCGTCGATCTCGTCGGCGTGGGCCCGGATTTCGGCTTCGGGTCGCCCGTCGCGGATGGCCGTCGAGACGGACTCGGTCGCCACCTGCTGCTCCAAGGAATCGAGCGCCGTCTCCGCCTGCGACTCCAGCGCGGCTCGATACTCCTCGCGGAGCGCCTCGGGAGTGGACGCGAGTTCACCCGTATCCAGCACCGTCACCGCGTGAAGGTCGGCGTCGAAGCGCGCTGCGACGTCGAGGCCGACGTCGATGGCGCGCCTGACGCTTTCGGACCCGTCCGTCGCGACGAGCACTCGCTCGAACATAGCCGTGGGTTCGGATCGCCCGCCCATAATTCCTCCCGTCCGCCTCGGCACTGCTCCCTGGCCGACAGTCCTCCGTCCCGGTATCTCCCACGCTGCTCGACTCGATCGCCGCCGAATCCCTCGGCCGAAGAGGGACCTTTTTGATCCCGGTCGACGCACCCTCCGGCATGGACGACACCGCTGCGCTTTCGGTCGAGACGGTGCTCGCTCCCGTCGACGGCAGCGACGCCTCGACGGCCGCGGTCGACGACGCCGTCGAACTCGCCGACCGCTACGACGCCACCGTCCACGTCCTCTTCGTCCTCGGTCGCGAGGTCGTCCTCGGGATGGACGCCGACGCCGTCGAGGAAGCCGACGTCGCCGAGAGCGTCAGGACCTACCTCGCGGACGTGCGGTCCCACGCCGACGACCGGGGCGTCCCGATCACCACGTCGACGGTCCACGGCTTCTCGCGCGAACGAAAGACGACCCACCCGGGAAGCGTCGTGCTGGACACGGCCGACGACGTCGACGCCGACCTCGTCGTCGTCCCGCGGCCCTCGACCGACGGCCCCGCCACCGTCCTGGAAACCGTCGCCGAGTACGTGCTGGGCTACGCGACCCAGCCGGTGCTCTCGGTTTGAGGAGCGGTGGAATCACCAGCACGCACACGGGTCACCGTCGCGAGGTGAGAATCGATACCGCCGCCGATCAGGCCGGATCGAGCTGGATCGACATCTCGATGTCGAATCGTTCCGTGCCAACGGATTCGAACCCGGTCGATTCGTACAGCGAGATCGCCGGGCTGTTCCAGCGTTCGACGGTGAGCCAGACGTGTTCGATCCCGACTGCGGTCGCTTCACCGAGGAGGTGTTCGAGCAGCGCGGTCCCGACGCCCGCTCCCTGATACTCCTGTAAGACGAAGATCGCGAGTTCCCACTCGTAGCGACCCGGGTCGTCGAGTGCGCCCGACTCGTCGGTGTCGGGGACGAGGACGGCGTGACCGACGTACTCGATCGACCCGGTGTCGGCGCTGGTGGCGTCTGCGTCCGCGTCGTCGTTCCGGTCGGCGTCGGTAGCAGCGTCGGGCGTGGACGCGTCCGGTGTCGTTTGGCCGGCTGTGGCCGAGGCGGTCGGCTCCAGCGGCCGAACCGCGACGTTGACACCGGTGTCGATCAGTGGGTCGAGCCAGTCGCGGATCTGTGCCTCGCCGGTCGGCGGGATGCCCTGGGCCCGATCGGCCGGGTTGAAGCGATCGTACATTCGCGTGAGCGAGTCGTGGACCGCCCCATCGGTGGCCACCCGTTCGATCGCGAGGTCGCGGCCCTCGGCGTCGGTGTGCGTCGCGGGCGGGGTCGGAAACGGCCCGGCGGGTTCGTCCGGGTACCGTCGCGAGCGTTCTACGTTCATCGGATGAGGGTGACCGGCATCGAGGCGTTCAACAGGACGAACTCCGTGATCGGGCCGAGGCGGATCTTGCCCATCGGCGTCTCGGTGCCGCCGCCGATGACGACGTGGTCGAACCCCTCCCGTTCGGCGAGCTCGACCAGCGCCGGGCCGGGATCGCCCTCGAGTTCGCGGATATCCGCGTCGAACCCGGCCGCTTCGAGGGTCGCTGCCGTCTCCGACCGCATCTCCGCCGGCGACCGCGGGGCGTCGGCTTTGTCCAGGATAGCCACGACCAGCTCGTCACCGACCGCGCTGGCGCGGTCGATGGTGGCCTCCAGGGCCTGGATCGATTCGTCGGTCCCGCCGAGGCCCAGCAACACGTTCATACTCCGCGTTTGCGGGGCCGGGGGAAAATAATTGCGGGGCTGCGAATGGAGCGTCGTTCACCGCGAGTGTGCGGTGGGCGGCGGACGGGCTGCCATCGGGCACAACGGGGTGCGCTCGGCTGGAAACGAGTACTCGGCGTCCGGCCGTCGCTCACCCAGACAGGAACGCGGCGGCGACGATCCCGATCGCCAGTCCGATCGAGAGGCCGAGCGCCGGGTCGTCCATCACGACGCCGAGGAGGAGGCCGATCCCCGCGCCGACGGCGATTCCCGCGCCGACCGTCTCGCCGTCGGGCCGATCGTCGGAGCGTGGCATGGCAAACTGGACACCGCAGCGGCGGAAAACCCCTCCGCTGCGTCTCAGCGCTCGTAGCAACTGAACGCTATCGAATCGCCTGAAGCTCGAGTTCGGTGGGCTGGTCACCGCGCCCGGAAACGGTCACCGACAGGGTGTTGGGGACAGTCCGCGCGAACGCGAGTCGGACGAGCACGGAGACGGGCGTGATCGCCTCGCCGCAGAGGTCCTCGGGTGGGGCGGTTCGCGTCACGGCGAGCGAGACCTGGGGACGCCCCGCCTCGTCGACGGTCGGCTCGTCGTCGAGTTCGAGGGCGTAACAGGTCTGGGGCGCCAGCGCCCGGACGAAGAGCAGTGTCTCGCCGTCGTCGAACGCCGTCTCCGAGACGAATGCGCGAACGGCGTCGGCGTCCGAGCCGGTGGCAGCCGTGAACGCCGCATCCGCGGCCGATCGTGAGGCCAAGTAGACTCCCCAGACGTCCGTCTCGTCCCCACTATCGACGGTCGGTTCGACGACGTAGTCGCTCACCGCGTAATCGGACAGTTCGATCGACGAGTCGTCGCCAGACGAGTCAGTTCCCGAAGAGCCGTCGTCGGACTCGTCGCCATCGGATTCGTTCGATTCGGTCGGGCTATCGCTGGAGTCGTTGCCACGTGGGTCGTCGGGCCCGGCCGGCCCACCGCCGGAACCGATGCGGTCCCGAAGACAGCCCCCGACCGTCGCCGCGAGGAGCGTTGCCACGCTGGCGAGTGTTCGACGGCGGTGCATACTCGGTCAGTGACCGCTATACTCGACAGCGATAAACCGCTTTGTGCGGGTCATCGAGTCTGTTCAGTTTGCGAGAGCGAGAGTCACGAGAGGCGTCGCCAGACTCGCTGGACTAATATAGCCACTCCGACAAGACAGCGTATGGAGTCGATCGGCAGCGACCTCGCTCCCGTGCGCGGCGCGGTTTCTCGACGCCGCGTGCTCGCGATGGGTACGGGCGCACTCGCCGTCGCGACCGCGGGCTGTACACGACTGAGCGAACTGGTCGTCGATCGTATCGTCGGCGACGTCAACGTGTTCAACACGACTGACGAACCCGTGACCGGCTCGCTCACGCTGACCGATCCGAGCGGCGAGACACTGCTCGATACGGAGCTTGACCTGACCCCGGACGGGGACGACGGGATCTACGAGGACACGCTGACGACCGCCGGCACGTACGCGATCTCCGTTCTGTTCGAGACGGATGACGGATCGGCGTCCGGTGGCGACTCCCGGACGATCGAGGTCAGTGACCCCGACGAAGAACACGTCGTCGTCTTTCTCGGCCAGACCTACACCGACCAGCCGGTCACGATCGAGGTCGTCGAGGACTTCGCCGAACTGGAGGGGACGATCGAGGGCGACGGTCGGTCCTGATCGGCGTCCACAGCCACCCGGCGCGACCTACCCCCCGCGCCGGTGACGCTCGGGACGCGTTTTCGCGTCCGGATCGTACAACCAGTAGAAGGCCGGCACGTAGGCGAGCCAGGCGAGAACGTACGCACCACCGAGCAGGAGGCTCCGGGTGTCGAACGCCTGGACGGCACCGTCGACCAGCCCGATGGCGAGGAGCATCGCGACGAGCGTCGGCGCCGAGGGATTCTCGAGCCAGTCGTAGACGACGCCGACGAGCGATCCAACCACGTACGCCAGTGCGTACCGGCCGACGGCCGCGCCCGCGGTGTAGAGCCAGAAGTAGACCGTCGCCGTCGCGCCGGGATCCAGCCCGACGAGACTCGGGCCGAGGCCGACGAGTTCGACCGACGTGAGCAGGCGCCCGACGAATACCTCGCGGACCGACAGCAGACTCACGACGGCCAGGATCCCCGTCAGGAGGCCGACGACGCGGCCCGCCTTGACGCCGGTCCGTGCCGGATCGACGCGATCGATCGAGACGTCGCTCATGCGTGGGGCGAACAGTGCCGGAGTGGCAAACGGGGTTGCAGCCGGGGTGGGTGCCTGCGCGATAGCGGCCGCGGCGGGTCGCGGCGCAGTACCGGCCACGGCGGGTGATGACGCGGTAGCGGACGCCGCAGGTGACAGCGCAACACCCGCCGAGGTTCGACGATGGTCACTGCAGCGTCACTGCGGTCCCGTAGGCGATGACCTCCGAACTGCCGCCGGCGATTTCCGAACTCTCCATACGGACGTTGACGACCGCGTCGGCGCCCATCGCCGCCGCGTCGTCGGTCATCCGGGCGATGGCCTCGTCGCGTGCATCGGTGAGCAGTTCGGAGTACGCCTTGAGCTCGCCGCCGGTGATGTTGCGGATGCTCTGGGTGATGTCGCGGCCGACGTTTCTCGCCTTGACGGTGTTCCCGCGGGCGATGCCGAGTGCTTCCTCGATCTCTTCGTCCGGGATCGTCTCGGTCGTGACTATCTCCATGTGAGAATAGTAGGAGAACCAAACAGTTTATCTTTGCTATGCCGTGCTAATCCGTTCGCCAACACGTTCGACGATCGCCCCTTCGGCCGACCCATCCGTCGAGGGGCAACGTGGCTGCCTGTGGCCGGTCGATTACGCGACACCGAGTTCGTCCAGCAGCGTCCGGGCCGCCGCGTGCGAGGATTCGGGACCGCGGCCAGTGACGAGGTCGCCGTCGACTTGCACCGAGGTGTCGGCGTCGAGTTCGGCGTCCCAGTTCGCGCCGACGGCGCGGACCTCGTCTTCGACCCAGTAGGGAAGTTTTCGCCCGTCCGGCAGCAGGTCTCGGTCGTCGACGATCCCCTCCTCCCAGGCGTTCGGAAAGCCGGTGACGGTTCTGTCCGCTGCGAGGAAGTCGCCGTCGGCGTCGCGCGTAAACGCCAGGAGCCCCACGGCGTGACAGACGACGAGCGCTTTGCCATCCTCGCCCGCGACGGTCTCACTGAGGAGCTCACGGGCGTGGTGATCCTGCGTCACGTCCCACTCGACTCCGTGGCCGCCGGGGAAGAAGACGGCGTCGTAGTCGTCGGCTACGGCGTCGGCCAGCGCGATGGGATCGGCGAGGCGCTCGTCGGAGTCGATCACGGTCCGGACGTGCTCGGCCGTCTCCTCGCCCACCTCGTCCGGGTCGAGCGACATGTCGTCGACGACCGGCGGCTCACCCGTGGGGGTGGCGACGGTGATCTCGACGCCCGCGTCGGATAGCGTCGTGAGCGGGTCGACGCACTCTTCTGCCCAATAGCCGTGCTCGCTGACGACGAACAGAATTGCAGTCACGCGAGTGACCACGTCGCGGAGCAACATAATACGTAGACAGCGTGACGACGAGAGCACTGGTATGGTGCCGGCAGCCGACGAGTTCGCGTTCCACGGCGGCGAGGGATCGAGCGGGCACTCACTCGAGGATCTCCACCCCGGTCACGTCGAATCGGGCGCCGCCGCCGGCGCTCTCGGTTACCTCGATGGACCACCCGTGGGCGTCGACGACCTGTCGAACGATTCCCATGCCGAAGCCGGTCCCGTCGCTCGAGGTGGTGTAGCCGGTCTCGAAGATTCGATCGCGATCGTCCGGCGGAATCCCCCGCCCGTCGTCTGCCACGAAGAATCCGTCCTCGGTGGCGCCAACCGTCACCGTGAGGGAGGCGTCTCCCTCGGAAGTCATCCAGCGAGTGTCCGACGGCTCGATCGGACGGCCGTGTTCGACGGCGTTGTGCAACAGATTTTCGAGCAACTGTCGAAGGCGGCTCCGGTCGGCGCGAACGACCAGGTCCGAATCACAGCGGATCGTCGCCGCCGGCGTATCGACGGTCCCCCAGCACTGTCGGGCGAGGTGGTCGAGGACCACCGGTTCCAGCGACCCGATCGTCTCACCCTGTCGTGAGAGGGTCAACAGGTCGTCGATGAGCGCGTCCATCCGGTCGAGGGCCGCGATCGCTTCGCCGAGGGCGTCACTGTCGGCCCCCGTCTCCCGTGCGAGTTCGACCTGTCCGCTGGCCACCTGCAACGGGTTGCGGAGATCGTGACTGACGACCGATGCGAACTCCTCGAGACGATCGTTCTGTGCCGTCAGTTGCCGCTGCCGGGCGGCGAGTTGCTCGGTCCGTTCGACCGCCTCGAGCGCCGCCTCGATCGAACCGGCGAGAATCTCGCCGAGGACGACGTCTTCGTCGTCGAACGCGTGTGGCGTTTCGGACGCTGCGATGAGGACGCCGTACTCGCCGAGGGGCAGAAAGACCTCGCTCTCGATCGAGGTCGCCGGGTTCAACACGTCCGGGTCGGCCCGGACGTCGTCGGAGGCGTAGGAGTCGCCCGATTCGAAGACACGCCCCGCGATACTCGAACCGGGTTCGAGCGTCGGCGGATCGGGGAGGAGTTCCCCGCCGCTCTCGGTCTGGGCAACCGGGACGAGACCGCCCGTCTCCTCGTCGTAGAGGTGGATAGCGTTTGCCCCCAGGCCGAGCACGTCGCGGGCGGCCTCGACGCCGATTTCGGCGACCGCCGCCTGCGTCTCCCCGCCCATCAGCTCCTGGCCCGTCTCGTTGAGCGCACGCAGTTTTCGTTCACGAGCACGGCGCGCCGAGATATCGCGGCCGACGCCGATCACGCCCACGAGGGTACCGTCGCCGTCGCGGAGTTGATCGCCCGTGAACTCGAACGGGACGCGTTCGTCGGCAGCGGTCTCGATGGCGGTTTCGACGACCACGCTGTCGCCAGCCAAGACGGCGTCGAGTGCCGCTTCGATCCGCCCTCGCTCGGTGTGTGGAAAGAACTCCTGGACGCTCATCTCGTCGATCGCCGACGGTTCGTATCCCGAGACCGCCGGGAGCCGCTCGTTGTACCACGCCAGGCGTCCCTCTTCGTCGACGACGTAGAGGACGTCGCTCAGGAGATCCGTGGCGCGATCGACGAAGAGGCGCTCTTCGATCTCGGCCGCCCGTGCGTCGCGGGCGTCGACGTCGTGGACCGTACAGACGAGTGTCCCGTCCGCGGTCAACGCGAGATTGTGATCTTCGACGAACGTCGACCCGTCGGCGCGGCGCCCGGTCGTGTATCCGCTCCAGCTCCCCGTTTCGTACACCTCTGGCAAAATCTCCTCGCGTACTTCCTCGACGTCAGCTGGGCGGTAGAGCCGCTCCCACGACTCGCCGAGGAGGTCGGCCCGGTCGTAGCCGTAGAGAGTGGCGTACGCCTCGTTGACGTAGAGAAACCGCCCATCTTCGTCCAGGTGACTGATCCCCTCCGTCGCCGTTTCGATCGCGGTGAGGTGGCGTTCTCGGTCGCGGTGTGCGCGACGACGGTCGACCGCGTCCCGAATGCGCTTTACCACCGTCCGAGGTTGGCGGGCCGTCTCCTGTTTCGACAGGTAATCGGTGACGCCAGCCGAGATCGCCTCACTCGCTATCGCCTCGGACCCGGCATCCGTCACCAGGATAACGGGCAATTCCGCGTCGATCGCCCGAACGTGCGATACCAGTTCGACCCCGGTCGTCCCGGGTAGGTCGTACCCGGTGACGACGCAATCGACGGCAGTCGAATCGGTTTCAAGCGCGTCGAGAACGTCGTTCGGATCGGTTTCGACCGACACGTGCAAGTCGGCCTCGCTCCGTAACGCGGTTTCGACTTCGGACGCGACTGCGGTATCGTCGACGATAGAGAGGGAAATCGGCTCATCGAGACCTACCCAGGCTCCAGCCTCGACGACCGAATCATCACGCATACTGGTTACAACGCACACCCGCGGTATTGTCCTTGCGATACGATCGCACCCACAACTGTCGAAAATAACCGAAAGAGAACGGCGTCACGAACCACGAATTCGCTTCACACAGGCGGCAGTGGCGAGCCGGGTAATCGACGATCAAAGCGGGTCGACAGACAGGACCCGGGCTGGACGGCCAGCGAATCAAACGAATAGACAGCGGACCCAGGGTACCTGGAGCGAACAGAGGCACAGACACACGGCAGCGGGTCAAACGGTTTCCGAATCGGTGTCGCTACCCCCAGTTAGACGACGGTTGCCGTGGCCGCGTTGTCTGCAACGTTTCCGATCGACACGAACGCGAGCGCCGGCTTCGGACTCGCCTCTACCCTCCGCGGAACGGCTAGCGCTGTGAGGACGAACCGTCGTGGGCCGATCATCGATGTCGGGGATGACGCCGAACGGGGTCTCGGCGACACAGTCGCCGAACTCACAGGTGACGCAATCGACTGGACCGACGAGATCGCCATTCCGACGACCGAGACCGCGCTTGGAGCCGGTCCAGCCAGCGCTCGAGACGGACGAGACGTTCGGACCGACCGCCAGGTACGGACGAAGCAAGGCGACAATCGCCACGTGCGCGAACGCGGACACGGGTGCTTCCGATGTGGGTTCGGCCGCTGCGCTCGAAGGCTCGATCGTCGACATCACGGACGGTGACGTCGCGGGCACCAACACGAGCGCCGAACGGTGAGGATGTCCGGATCGCCTGCGACGCCAACCAGAGTTGTCGGTGATGGACTTCCAGGGTGCTGTTTCAGCGCTGGTGGTGCGGAATTTCGCCCTGGCGCGGTGAAAGCGATTTCTCCTTCAACAGATTCTTGCATCCCACGCCGCTGGTCGCCGGGCACATGCAGGTACTCGGCGTACCGGCACGCGACGCGACGAGACGCGACAGTGGCAGACAATCGACGATGACGACGGCCCCCGCTTCGTCGACGGATATCGATTCGGCCCCGACGGGGGACGACCCGGCGCCGACGATGGATAACCCGGCGCCGACGAGGGACGAACCGGTGTCGGCGAGGGACGAGTCGCCGTTGGCGAGACACGAACCGGCGTCGACGGCGACGACACGAGCGGGCGAGGGTGCGGCGGCGGTCACACCGGCGGTCGGTGGACACAGTCGCAATACTGCCAACCCATGAGTGCGATCGAGTCGTTCAAACGGGAGACCGACCTGCCCGTGTTCGCGCTCGCAGTGGCTGCGCTGCTGGGACTCATCGTGGCCATCGTCGGCTGGCCGGACGCCGCGGCGGCGAAGCTGGCGACCGCGAACGAACTCATCGTCGCCAACCTGGGCTGGCTCTACCTCTGGGTCGTCTTCCTCTCGTTCGTCTTCGTGGTCTACATCATGATCGGCCCGTGGGGGAAGATCAAACTCGGCGATCCCGACGACGAACCCGAGTTCTCCTTCTGGCAGTACATCGTGTTGACGTTCACCGCCGGACTCTCCTCGGGCGGCCTCGAGTTCTGGGGACCGGCGGAACCGCTCGTCCACTACGACACGCGGCCGCCCTTCTTCAGCGGCGAGGCGGGGACGTGGGCCGGGATGGCCGACGCGCTCCAGTACGCCATCTTCCACTACGGCCTGTCGGCGTGGGCGACGTACCTCGTGTTCGCCGTGGCGATCTCGTACTACGTCTACCGGAAAGGAGCCGACTTCCGACCCGCCGTCGTCCTCGCGCCGTTCGTCGGCGTCGACAACCTGGACGGCTGGCTGGCGAAGGTAGTCGACGCGCTGATGATTATCGTGATCGTCAGCGGGATCACCGTCTCCTTCGGCCTCGGGATCAGCCAGTTCGCCTCGGGACTCGGATTCAAGTGGGGCGTCGCGCTCGGTGACGGCGGGAAAATCGGCCTCGCGCTGCTGGTCGGCGTCCTCTTCTTGCTCTCGGTCCTCGCCGGCATCCAGAAGGGGATCCAGCGCTTCGCCGACCTCAACGTCGTCCTGCTCATCGGGCTGATGGTCGCGACGTTCGCCTTCGGCCCGCTCTCGTCGCTGGTCGACCTCGGGACGCAGGCGGTCACCGGCTACGCGACCGACTTCGTCGGCATGAGTCTCTTCTTCGCGCCCGGTGCCGAGGGGGCCGACTGGCTGAGCAGCTGGACGCTGTTCTTCTGGCCCTGGTGGCTCACCTTCGCGCCGATGGTCGGCATCTTCATGGCCCGGATTTCGAAGGGGCGGACACTCCGCCAGCTCGTCGCCGCGGGGCTGTTCGGCTCCTTCGGCCTGACCGTCCCCTGGTACGTGGCGACCGGCGGCTCGGCACTCTTGCTCCAGACGTCCGGCACGGCCGACCTGCTGGGCGTCTACAACTCGGCTGGCCTGGAGGCCGTCGGCTTCGCCCTCTTCGAGGAGCTCCTGCCGTTCGCCGGCCTGTTCTCGGGGGTGCTGTTGTTGCTCGTCGTGAGTTTCCTCATCACCACCATGGACTCCTCGACGCTCAGCCTCGCCATGATCGTCGCCGACGGCGAGTCGCCCTCCTGGATCACGCGCGTCGTCTGGGGTGTCCTCATGGTGTTGTTGACCATCGCGCTGATGCTCGCCGGCGGCATGAGCGTCATGCAGTCGTTCACCATCCTCGTCGGGCTCCCAACGGCGATCCTCTGTGCCGTCGCGATGGTCGGGATGGTGCTGGAGTTCGAGCGAGAGGTGCCCGTCCTGGGTGCCGCGCTGGGTGGTGACGATGGCGGGGAACGGACGGATGACACACCGGAGTCGACATCGTCGGTGACCGTCCAGGGATCGACCGGACAGCCCGCCGACTCGGACTAGGTGGCCTGTGTTCGGCGCGATTGTGAAAATCGATTCACGGGATCATACGAACCGACTCGGTCACAGGCCGAGGGCACCTACAGATCGCGGCGATATTGCACGGTCGGGTACGGCTTCCCGTCGATCGGCGTCTCGTCCGTCCCGACTCGCTCGAACCCACGGGCCTCGAAGAACCCGGCGCCGATTTCGTTCCCGTCGAGCATTTCGAGCGTGATCGCGTCGAGGTCGTCCGGGAGTTCGTCGAGTCCGCGCTCTATCAGCGCTGTCCCTACACCCTCGCCCCAGACCTCCGGGTCGACGTAGAGCTCTTTCAGGCCTGCCTCGGTCTCGCCGACGAACGGCTGGGTGTCCTCGCCCCAGCGGAGGTGGGCGTAGCCCAGCACCTCGCCCTCGTCGTCTTCGGCGACGAGGAAGCCCGCCGGGTCGTCCAAGAGCTGGTCGAATCGGCGGTCCACGTGCTCGTCGACGGGATCGCTCGCGACCTGTTTGAGGACGTCCGCCGGGAGGACGTCGGCGTAGGCCGCCTCCCACGCCCGGCCGTTTATCTCGATCGCCGCGCGCACGTCCTCGCGACCGCGGAGCTGTCGAACGTTCATGGATGGTGGGTTGGGGTCGGGTCGACAAAAAACGGAGCGGTCGCGATAGACGGGTGAACCGTAGATTACAAGCGAATTTGGCGCAGCAGGACACGTCCCGATGCGGTGAAGCATCGGGTGCAGGTGCGTATTCGAGTTTAGCGTCGGTCGACCAATCCGACGGCACGCGGTCTGCAACGCCGATCGGAGGCTGATGCCTGTCGAGACGGAATGCACCGTTCTGGAGTTCGATTACGTATCCGGGCGCACTACCTCGTCACCTCGGTTCACCCGGTCGAATGCTGCGAGATACGTGACCCTGTCACGGACTACGTCTACGTCAATTCCGAGATCAGCGGCCAGTTCGTCGATGGTCATCGATTCGTCGAGTACCTGAAGCACTTCGAGGCCACGGTAGTACCGGTTCGTCAGTTCTTGGACGCGATCCTCGATCGGCGTGATCACGCCGTATCGCTCCTCGAGGTCGATCAGCGCCTCGTTCGCGAATGTGACGAACTGATCGTCGCCGAGACGGTCGATCTGAACCGCGAGTTCGTCGTCGACGGCATCGTAGTCGAGGCCGGCCTGTACCAGTGCGTTCATGTCCTCGATATCATCGTCGCGGCCGGCGATCGCCTTGAACAGGAAGATGTCTCCGTTGCTGACCAGTCGAACCGTCAGCGGGTCCGCCGCGAGAAACGACTCGCTGCGGTCCCGCATCCCATCGGTTAGCACGAGCTTGTTCGCCACCTGTCGGTTGAAGATGTCGAGACGGCATCCGTCGTCGTTCTCGACACAACAGGTCGCGCCCAGCGCTCGATAGTCCGCGTCCAGCGACTGTACTTCGGCATAGCCGAGATCCATCAAGACGGTCTACAGCTGGCCGTAGGCGTCGCCGTCGGCGACGACGAGGTCGATATCCTTCGTCGCGCCCTTGAGGTCTCGCAGCGACATCGCGCCGCCACCGATCAGGTAAACCGTGAGTGGTTCGGATAGCCCATCGGCGATCCGGCGGAACTCGCTCTCTATGTACTCCCGTCCGAACGTCGGTCTCATTCTGGTAGTTGCACCTCGTAATCGGCCGCAAGTTCCTGAAACTCGTCCCACTCGGGGAAGTGATCGTCGTCGATTTCGCCACGGGTGTCTAGATATCGGCGCAGGGCGTTGATTTCGGCTTCCAGTCCGTACTTGCTCGCGCACTCACAAAGTGCATCCTCGTCGACGTCGACGTGGCTGAGCAGGAGGAGGCAGTACGACCGATGGCGCGTGTCGTCGTCGATCAGCAGGGTGTGACAGCACAGCTCCGCCGGCGTGATCGAATCGAGCGTCTCGGAGTAGACGTAGTAGCGGTGGCTGGTCAGCAGGAACAGCAGGTCGAAGACTGCGAACCGAGCTAGCCCTGTCTCGTGGAACTCATCTGCGTCGATCTCGGTATCGGTTTGTGCGAGAAATGTGTCGGCGTCCTCCCAGAGGATCGTGCCGTTCGGGGCGACGGATTCGAGCCGCCGTCGATGGAGGTGGTGTACGAGTTCGCGGGCGAACACGTGAAGTCGGTCGAAGTCCCCGTTGAACCGATAGTGACCGTCGTCCGTGCCGACGAGACCGCGGTCGCGAAGCCGGACGAGCACCCGATTGACCGTGTTGCGGTAGTTATCGGATTGCGCGGCGAGGTCCGCGACGGTTCGCGGCTGGTCGAGATAATAGAGGACGTCGAGAGTTTTGCCCGTCAACAACTCCGGGAAATCGATGTGAGAGTGTTGCCGAACGAGATCTTGGTAGATTTCGACGGGCCGAGCGTACGAGGGAGTGACGTGCTTCTTTCGTCCATCTCGGTCCGCGTCGAGCAAGCCCTTCTCGACGAGGTCAGTGACGGCTCGCGAAAGGTAACTCTCGCTGTGGTCGAGTTTCGTCGCGAGTTCGGAGATCGTGTCGCCGCGTTCGACGGTCGCGAGGACCTCCAGTTCGATGCGTCGCAGCACGGTGTAACACAGTACGAAACAAATATATAAATCAGTTTCGAGTAGTGTTACAGTGAGCGGGTCGAGAATCGTCGCTTTCGTCCCTGCGAATTCACCGCCTTCTCATTCGTGGGGTGACCGAGTCGCATTCAGCGACGTGGCCGAACGATCTCCCACTAGAGAAAGAATTATATCTAATTATAATAAAATTATTGTCGATGGTCCGCTTTCCCTTCCGCGAATCTCGTTGTCGACAGTTGCCGGAGGGAGCCTTCGATGACTAGGCGCGCGAGACGTCGGTCACGACGTGCTTCGACGGACAAACGTGAGTCGACGGAACCGTCCCGATCCCAACGGGACACTCGGTCAGAGACCGCCGAACCACATTCTCTCGTACCTACGGGGATGTCCGAGATGGATGCGGCGATACCGACGGCCGGCGCGTCGGTCTCCCTCGGATCGACGGCGATAGCCCGCGCCGAAGAAGTCCGTGCTCGGTTCGAGAACAGACCCGACGAGATCCCGGACGACAACAACCGGCGAAATCTGGCGTCGCTCAAGCGGAACTGGGACGTCCACGAGGAGGCAGGGACTGCGGGTGACGCCGGTGTTCCCGAGAGCGTCCGTGAGGTCATCTCTTCGTCAGGGCGGTCGCTCGACGCATCGATCCAGCGCGCCGTCGAAGACCGTCTGGGTGATTCGTTCGGCGACGTGCGGATTCACACGGGTCCTGCGGCCGCAAATGCCTGCGAGGACATCAGTGCGCGGGCGTTTACCGTCGGGAACCACATCGCGTTCAATTCGGGTGAGTACGATCCCGAGAGTCAGGAGGGCCAACACCTGCTCGCACACGAATTAGCCCACGTTCGCCAGCAAACCGACGGTGCCCTCTCGATGATGCCCCAGGAGGGCGTCGAACTGGAAATCGATCCCGACCCACAGCTCGAGCGCGAAGCCGAGGAGACCGCCCAGCGCGTAATGGAAGGTGGCGAACTCGGGATACAACGGTTGGGACAGACGGAGGTCCACGTCCAGCGCGTCCCCAAAGACCAGATGTTCAGCGCGCTGGCGGTGTTCGGACTCGAAAACGAGGGCGGCGAGATTGGCGCCTTCCAGCGCGAGCAGAACGCGGACCGAATCGAACACGTTCGGAGTGCGATCGAACGCTTCAATGCGCAGACGAACGAGGTGGCGGAGCGGCGAAACGATCGCGCGTTACAGAAGCTGATCGAGAGCGAAGTGGCCGCGACGGATGCCAAGTTGACGACCGATGGGCGGATCGAGGGCCCCAAATCCGTGACCGAGGGTCACTTCGACCACCGGACGGCCAAGGCGATTCTGGCAAAGGATTTGCCGACGAAGTCGGAATTGCAACAGCGAAAGCAGGACATCGAAGACGAACTGTCCTCCGAGCTGGAGCAGGTAGCACTGACCGAACAGCAACGCGAGAAACTGGACGTGGGTGTCGAACACGGACTCGTCGGGAACCTCGCGGAGAAGACCGCGTTCGGGATTCTCAAACGGCTCGACACGGTGTTCGGAGCGTTCGGTTCGATGGCCTACAGGGTAGTCAAGGAGAACTGGGGAACTATCGACGGCGACATCGTCGAACGAGCGATCGAGCTTCGGGAAGAGTTGATCGACGAAGCAGTGCAAGATGTCAGGTTTGGCGGTGACTCACAGGGAGTCGGCGAAGGAGGTCATGTCTAACGATGAAGGCTATTATCACTGGAGAAAATGATGAGCGGGCTGGGGTCAACCTGCGGGACAATAATGGGATAGAGCACGTCATCGAACTGGAATTCGATGGTGAAATAAAATACCACGAAACAGACGGCTACACGCACGAATTTTCCAAACGTTCTAAAGAAGAAACCGAACATTGCCACCAGGCCCGTCGCCTCGCCAAGTGGCACGTTTATCGCGAGCAGGGCTACGATACGGTGATACCCTCCGCCAATCCTGACCGGATCGTCGCGGCGATCCTGGCAATTCTCGATATGCCGAGTGTCGAGGTCGAGCACTACTTCGGTAACCTGGAAGCCGAACTGCTCCGCTACCAGAATGGGTCCTACGAGCATCTGCCGTTCGAGGACGTCGATCCGTCGGAGCTCTACGTCTATCGCCAGGATATCTGGGTCACACCGGATCCAACCGAGGCAAATCCGCCGCTACTCGAGCAGTTCTGCGAGTACGTGGATTCGCCGCTGCAGACGCTCGGCGAAATTCTCGGGGACGGTCCCGATCCCCGGGATTCACTACCAGCGTACGAGATCGAAGCCGTCTCCGACGTTCACTATCTCTACAGCGACGGACGATCGCGGGAAGAACAGTGGACCGACCAGCCACTGGATCGAGAGCCCGACGCCCGGATCGAGTTGCTGGCGATCGATCCGGACGCGTTCGATTCGTTCGCACAACTACTCGCCTCACACCTCGGCAACCAGATTCGGGATCGATTCCTCGACATGGGGCTAGAGCCACCGAAACCGTTCCAGACGCCGGGGCTTGGCACGCACGACGCGATGATCAAACAGCAATTGATGCCGATGTACGACCGCCATTTCCTGGCCAGCGAGCACGACAACCCGTGGGACCAGACCGCTGGCTTCCTGTGAGGACGGGTGGCTTGCGGACGAATTGCGCGTGAATCTGAACTCGCCACGTGCCAACACTTCAGGGAGTTTGCTGATCGAGTCGGTTCTCGTTTGGGATCGTCACGAGGAGACCGATTCATTTGAGAGTGGTGGATTCTGCGTTGGATACAGCCAATTAGGGGTAGATATAAGTCGCTGTACAACGCACTGACGGGTGGAAGCGATCGTCTTCAGAAGGCCAGGGGACTGCCAATTGAATGTCCCGGGTGGTGGAGCACCCGAGACGATTGCTTCCACACCTATGGAGGGGTATGCAAGCATGACTGGATACAATTCAGACCGACATAAGCGTCCCGGGAGCGAATCGCGCGAAAACGACCGCCAGAGAACTACAGACGGCGGAAGTAGTGATGAGTCTGTAGAAACTGGTCAGGAATCAGAGGCAGACGGCTCGATGCCCGACACGGACGATTCTGACGACGACTGTGATCCCGATCCGCCAGCGACTGGTGGGGAGGCAGGCGGGGGCGAAGAGGATGTGCCGGCGTGGAAGGAGTACGGCTATCCGCGCAAGCCAAAGTGGGCGCCCGACTGTCCGCGCTGCGGTGGGCCAATTCTCGGGGTCACGATCGCCGGACCAGGAGTGAGTCAGGTCACGCCCTGTGGATGTAACGTGGCGCCATCGGACGTGGAAATTCTCTGATCGAAGGGACGAGTCGTGGATGCTGGATGGTAATTTTTGAAAGTGACTCTCCTGTCTGGAACTGCTAAGTAGTCAAAAGCCCCTGACGTTCTCGGGTCGGTGCGGTCGCTCACGGGTCGCTTCGCTCCCCCTTCGCGGATCCGAGGCCTCACTGCGGTCGGCCTCGCTCTCGCTGCGCGCTTCGCTCACTTCGTTCGCTGTAGTGCTTACGTCCCGCGCCTTCCCCGAGACCGCCAGCCCCTTTTATTCCCACCCAGGTAGTTGATCGGGAGCTGGAGCGGACGAATGGACGGGCGGGCAGCTACAGACCTCAAACCAACTCCCGAAGCGCCCAGATGTCCTCTGTCGGATCCAGTTTGTTCGGCTCCTTCCCACGCTCCGTCACGATTCCGGCGTGGTAGAGCATCGCCTTCAGTTGAAACACCGTCGGCGAGTGGTAGACGGTCCCGTCCGCTAATTCGGACGTCTGCAGTTCCCCCTCCTCGTCGAGCACCCGACTCCGTACGTCCTCGTCGCCTTTGATGAACAGTTCCACCGCGAAAGTCGAGTGCGTCCCGTGGAGGTACGTGACGAGATCCACCAGCGTTGGACGGGAGTTTCCGATCTCGTGCAGTTCCTGCAGCATCGAGACAAGTAACGTCGTGGCTTTGTAGTCGTAGACGATCCGACGAGCGAGCTGGCCCCACAGCGGTTCGTCGTCGATGAAGCGTTTCCGGCTGCGTTTCCAGTTTTCGAACTCACGAAGGGCAGCCTCGACGGTGCCGTAGTTGGACTTCGCGAAACGGACGACCTCCTGGCCCAGCGTGGTGAGTTCGGTGCGGCCGTTTCGTTCGTGGATCAGTCCGAGGAAGGCGGCTCCCTGTCGCGATCCGTCGACCTCGCCGACGACGTGTTCCGCTTGCAGTTCCGCCGTCTCCCTGTCGGCGTAGCACGACAGCGCGTACCCGAGGTAGTTCTTCGGGTGATTCAGCGAGAAGGACTTGTCGGCCACACCCTGCGCACTCGCCTGGAAGCGGATCGCCGTGGCGTCCGAAGTGGTCCGGTTGCCCACGACTCTGGGGCGCTCGATCGGCGTCACGGTCCCAGCCTCGGAGACGCCCAGGACGCCGACGTTCAATTCGCGGGCCAGCGTCCGATCTGTCTGCGTGATCGTCTTCGCCGGGGCCGCGAGGTAGGCCACGTTGGCCTCCGCGAGCCGATCGTACGCCTGCGTGATGCCCTTCTCAGTCGGCACGCCATCTTCCTTGCTGTCATAGCCCTTCGCCTCGATCACGATCAGCGGTGGCTCGTCGCCGAATCGCTCCACTGCGAGGAAGTCATTGTCCAAGTTTCGGACCCCGACGAGGTCGGGATAGCCACCACCGAGGCGAACGTGGTTGAACGGCGAGAGGCGATCGCGAATACGTTGATCGAGCGGCTGGCCGGACAGCCACTCGTTTTTCGCAAACTGCGTGTCCACGACCGCGTAGGTGTCCGAGGCCCCGTCCTCGGGAAAGAGCGCCTCTTTCGTCCGCGCGAGGACGTGGGGCTCGGAAAGTGAAACCGCCGAGCTGCTCATGCCCGGAAATCGAAGGCCGGCGACAAGAACGTTCGCACTCGATAAATGCCGAAACGGCAACGGACGGGTCTTGGAAATCGCAGACTCGCGATAAATCACTCTAATTTTCTCCCCCTAATCGGCCAGCTAGCTTTAGATAATAGAAGCGGTTGGTCCGCTGACCGAAGATGGGACGACGCGACGATCTCGATCGACTGTACGACCTGCTGGATCGACTCGACGACCGCGTCGGCGGCGCGAAGACGCTCACCGACTGCACCGGCTACATGGACTGGCCGGAGCGCGGCCTCTACGTGTTCTTCGCCGACGGCGAGACCCGAGACGGAACCGAGCAGCCGCGGCTCACCCGCGTTGGAACGCATGCCGTGTCGTCGGGAAGTGGAGCCTCACTTTGGGAGCGACTGAGGGCTCACCGAGGAGTGAACAGTGGGACATTTGGGGGAGGAGGCAACCATCGGATGTCAGTTTTCCGCAAACGGGTTGGTGAGGCAATGATTCACCATGATGGCATCCAGGAGGAGCTATCTAACTGGGGAGAGGGGAATAGCGCCAATCGCGACACACGTCACGACGAGCACGATCACGAAGTCCGTGTCAGCGAGTACATTCGCGACCTTCCGTTCCTCTGGATCGACGTCGACGACGAACCGGGACCGGACAGCGAACGCGCGTACCTCGAATCGAACCTGATCGCGCTCGTCAGCAACTACAAAACCGAACCGATCGACCCGAGAGCGAGTGATTGGCTCGGCGGCCACTGTCCCTCCGAACCGATTCGAAATTCGGGACTCTGGAACGTCAACCACGTTGACGAGGCGTACGATTCGAACTTCCTCACCCTGCTCGAAACCCGAATCGACGAGACGGAGCCGATCGACTGAGGGAGGCCGAACAACCGGTTTCTACAGCTCGCCGACCAGCAGCCCGGGTGGGACTGAAAGGGGCTGGCGGTCTCGGGGAAGGCGGGGGAAGCAAGCACTGCAGTGAACGGAGTGAGCGAAGCGCGCAGCGACCGCACCGACCCGAGAGCACCAGGGGCTTTCAAAATCTTCGACGCACCGTCACCTGGTTTCCATAATATTCAAGTATTCCTGTGATAATATCCAAACGCCGTCCCAGATGGCCTCTCCCCAATCCCCAATCCATGCCCTCAGACAACAGCCTCAGCCCTCCACTCTCCCGTGACACCCCGTTCCGCTGAGCGTGTTCCTCGCCCCCTCTCCCACCGCGCCATTTTTCGCACAACAAAGCTACCCGCCGAACTCGCCCTAACCCACGGGTTCCGATACACGCCGAGACTCCACGTCGACCTCTGGGACGACGCAGCGGGGCGATAACGATGACAGACACAGACCAGCCCTCCGGTCCCGGATCAGCCGTCGTGCTCGCCTCGGGCGGGATTGACAGCGCCACCACCGCGTACGAAGCCCGCGCCCGGGGCTACGACCTCCATTTCTTCCACACGTCCTACGGCCAGCACACCGAGTCGAAAGAGTACGAGTGTGCTCGCGCGCAGGCCGACGAACTCGACGCCGCGTTCCACCACGTCGAGACGGACCACCTCGCGCGGATCGACGGGTCGAGTCTCACCGGCGAGAGCGAAGCCGTCCCCGATGCTGCCGACGCGGACGAGCCCGTCCCGGACGCGGCAGACACTGACGAAACAGATCCCAACGAGACCCCCTCCACCTACGTCCCCTTCCGGAACGCGAACCTCCTCTCGATGGCCGTCGCCTACGCCGAAGCCAACGACTGCGATGCGGTCTTCGTCGGCGCCCACTCGGAAGATCACGGCGGCTATCCGGATTGCCGACCACGATTCTTCGAGGCGTTCCAGCGCGTCGTCGACACCGGCACGGCGGACGATACCCACATCCAAATCCAGGCGCCGTTCGTCGAGGCCAGCAAAACCGACATCGCGGTTCGCGGCCGCGAACTCGCGGTTCCCTACGAACTGACCTGGAGTTGCTACCGTGACGACGAACCCGCCTGTGGAACCTGCGATTCCTGCGCTCGTCGACTGAACGCCTTCCAGAATATCGGCGAGCGGGATCCGATCGAGTACACAGACCGGCCGTCCCACCCGTAACGATCCCGCCGCGTTCGTCGACACCTATATCCGAGTGGTTCGTATATACTGCAATATCGTATGAGTGCAACGATCGATCAACCACTCTCCCGAAAGCGGGTACAGAATATCGGTGAACAGCTGGCGAACGACCGAAAGCTGGAACTCATTTCCTTCGGCGCGAAGCGCGACCAATTCACCGTGAGTGAGTTGACCGACGCGCTCGAGTTGCCCCACACGACCGCCCACGAGTACTGTCGAGATCTCCATCAGGTGGGCCTCCTGGAACGGCTTCAGGAAAAGCCCGCCACCTACCGGGTGGTTCCGTTCGACATTCATCTCTCGCTCAACGCGGTCGTCGAGGCCGTCGAATCCGAGAATCAGACGCTCTCGTTCGCAACCGATCGGTACGGGGACGAGATCGTCGACGCCGTCATCGAGATCTGGGAGCGAGTCGAGTCGGGCGAGTACACGTATCGAGAGGCGAGCGCCACCCTCGAAATGCGACACGCCGACTTCCTCCGCGTCGCATCGGAGCTCGAACTACTTGAATGAGCGACGTGGTCCTCGACTCGAACGCGGTCATCATGCACGGGCGAGCGTTTGGCGAGCGCGTCCGGAATGCACCAGAAACGATGACCCTCGTCCTTCCACACGCCGTCAAACGGGAATTGGTGGACGACGTGCTGGCGAAAGAATCCGCACCGAACCATCGAGAGTCCGCGCGAACGATACAACGATGTATCGACGAAGGATACCTAGCCGTTCGCGAACCCGACTACGAGCGCTACAGCGCACTCATCGACGAAGCGAGTCGGCGCATCGCGGACGAATCGCTCCCGGAACACGAGGTCAAAGCTGATCGATACATCCCCGCACTCTGTTGTGATCTCGCAACGAAGAACACCGTCAGACTCGTCACAGCCGACCGGAAGCTACGACGAATCGTCCGCGATATGTTCGATCGCTACGATCCTCCGCACTCGCTCGAAATCGAGCAGCCCAGAACGGTGCTCACTGACACAGGATGAAATCGGCAAACAGTTCTCCAAACTCGACGTTCCCGACGAACCGACCGCAGCTACTACCGTGACGAGGAATCGGCCTGCGGGATCTGTGACACCTGTGCCTGCCAACTAAGCGCCTTCCGGGAGATCGAGGAACGAGATCCGATTGGGTATCGAGAGCGGCCGGATTGAACGAAGGTGATTGGTTCCACCCAGTATTGAGAGGACGACTACTGTGAGACGAGGACGGTATTCGCATACAGCACTGAGAGGCCCGATAAACAAACTATATCGCATTGGTACCAAACTATTAGTATAGACGCACCCAAGACGTGAGTGATGACCGAGACCGACCGCGAGTGGCCCGACTGGATGGACGCGTCGGAGCGAGTTCGCCACGTGGCGCTCACGAGGACGGAACCGCGGAACGCAGGATGGATCGCAGACGAGGCGAACGTCTCCCGGGATACGGCAGTGAAGTACCTGACGCGGCTGGTCGACCGCGGCGATCTCGAGGTCGAGGAGACCGGCCACGGTGACGCCTACAGACCGGATCGCGTCACGCAATTCCTCGACGAAGTCCGTCAGTTCGCAGAGACGTACTCGCGAGGCGAGCTCACCCAGGAACTGGACGAAATCGCCGACGAGATCGACGGCTGGAAAGTCGACTACGAGGTCGACTCGCTCGTCGAGCTCAGACAGAGTATCGGCCGTGACGACCTCGACGGCGACGAGCGACGGGACCGACTGGCGGTGATCGGGGAGTGGGAGTACGATATCGAGATGCGAGAAGCGATTCAACTCGCGATCAGCCTCAAACGGTCGCTGTCGAGAGTCGACGCCGACCCGATCGCCGAAACTGGAACGATCGCACAGGAAGGGTAGGAGATCGATGGTGCTATTTCTGGCAGGCGGTCGAGGATTCACGCGACGAGAAGGGCTGCGTCGGCTCAAAGAACGAATGGAAAACGTGCCCGGCTTCACTGCTGTCCGGTACGAACCATCCAGATTGCGTCCGCGTTCGGTCATCGCGGCTGTCGAGATCGAACTGTTCCTCGGAGCGGCCTTTCCCCGGGACGAAGGAAAAGTCGAAGTGCAGTGGCGGCCGAGAGATGGAATCGATGTCCAACGCGTCCACTGGGCGGACGAGGCAGTGAGTCTCGGCTGGCACAAAGACGATGATCACGCCGAGCTGGGGACGACACACTTTTCAACTCGAATCCGACGGTACCATCGTCCACGAACCGGCGTATATCGAAGCCGAGGCTCCGCTGAGCTTTCTCGAAATCTGTCTTTCACGTCTCCCGGAGAAACTCAGGGAGACGAACGCCGACTGAAACGTGTTCAGGCACGGACAGCAGAAATAGTTCGACCGCAGCTACTACCGTGACGACGAGCCGGCCTGTGGAACCTGTGACTCCTGCGTTCGCCGACTGAACGCCTTCCAAAATACGGGTGAGTGAGATCCGATCGCGTTCGAAGCGGACCCGTACGAGCGAAAACGAGAGACTCCCAAGGCGCTGTTGAAACCCGTTCTCCAGATATAACATGGGCTGAAACAGCCGATCGCTGAAGAGTGCGTGGTGACCACCGAGAATTCTACCAATTCGATGAGGGGATCCGATAGCCGTTCGAGAGATAGGGCGCGTCTTCATCAGTGAGGTTTCGCTCCACTCCACCGGATGGCGAAGAAAAGCAGACCCGAATTCAGGTATCGCTCGCTCCTTCTGACTCATTCCCATCGAGTCCGGGGCGATACCGATGCCGTGGATTAAATGGCTAGGCAGCGACCATATCGGTGTATGGGTGCTTCGAATCGATCTCCATCGGTCAAACCAGCACGTGGTTCCACCCTCACCCAGGTGATGAAATGAGCCGATCTGGAGGCTGGCGAGGGTGGATCCCGGATCCAACGGGGAGACGTGGCGTCCGCCTGGTGCAATGGATGCTCTTGGAGGGGAATCGGCATGCCGTCACCGGGGCGCTTCTCACGATAACGTTCGTCGCGCTCCTCGCAATTGGGACGGTTTGGCCGTTCGAAATGCAACTACTCCTCACCGAGACCGCTGCCGTCGAGACGGTCCTCAACACGTTCTTGGGAGGGATTATCCTGCTGGTCTCGATCGTCGTATCGATCAATTCGATCGTCCTCTCATACGATATTATTTCTATCGGTGCACAGGAGGATCGGCTTCGAGGCACGCTAGCGTTTCGCAGCGAAATAGGCCGTCTGACAGAGACCGAGGACACCACCGTGGACATGGACCCGGCTACGTTCCTCTCGCTGATGGTCGGAGTCATCGACCAGCGAACACACGAGTTAGAGACGGTTACAGAGGAGCTTGACGGGAGGGATGGTGAGGAAATCAGAGAACACATCGAGAGCATTCTCCAGACCATCGAACACATCGAGAGGACTGTTGAGTCGACGAACGGGGGCGAATTCAGCGCCCTATGGCTTGGACTTGATCTGAATCTTGGAGTGTTGATGGAACAGTCGCGTGCGATGCATCGGGGGTATGCCGATGTACTCTCTGAGGGTGGTGAAGAACGGTTCGAGAGGCTCATCCGTGCGTTCGAACTGATCACGACCGGCCGCCATTTTTTCAAGACGTTGTATTATAAACGGGAGTTCTCGATGTTGTCACGAACGCTCTTGATCGTCTCGCTTCCAGCCATCCTGGGAACTGCAACCACGATTCTGGCAATAAACGCGAGTATCCTCCCACAACTACGGATACTTGGCCTCTCACCGCTCCTGATTTTTGTGGCCGGCGCGTTCACGCTCGCCCTGGCACCATTTATTATCCTCACCGCCTATATGCTCAGAGTGGCGACCGTCACTCTGCGGGCCACCGATACCGAGCCGTTTGTTCTTTAGGCCTGACCAGTACCAGTCAGCTTTGCTAGACAGGGAGGGTCAAACACAGGGTTACGCCGCCCTTCCCAGATAGCAGACGCCTTCAAAAAAACGGATTGTGGCTGTCGTGTTGCGCGGCGATGCGTCCTACTGACCGAGTTCGTCGACGGTCAGCGTGTAGGAACCGCTGCCGGAGTAGGCGTCGACGAGCAGGCCGAGTTCCTCATCACCCGAGAGGTCGACCGTAATCTCCTCCTGGCTGTCCGGCGAGTACGACACCTCGTCGTAGTCGTAGGTCGTCGGCGTCCGACCGTCGTACGTGAGGTAGAGGTCGAAGTCGGCGCTGTACGGGCCCGACAGCGTCACCGTCGCCTGGCACGGGTTCGCCGTGTCCAGCGAGTAGGTGTAATTGTCGCTGCCGTTACCCCACCAGCCGCCGCTCAGGTAGCCCGAAACCGAATCGGAGCTCGTCTCGGCGCCACACTGACCGCCACCGCCGTCGCCACCGATGGCGACCGTCTGGGTCGACGTGTCCGTTTCGCCGTTGCCCGCGGTCACCGTTAACTGCACCGAGTAGTCACCCTCGGCACCGAAGCGGTGATCGATCGTCTCGCCGTTCTTCGTCGCACCGTCGCCGAGGTCCCACTCGTAGGACGTGATCGAGCCACCGTCCGGCGGCGTGGAGCCGCTGGCGTCGAACGCGACGGTCTCGTCGACCTCGGGGTCGGACGGGCTGAAGCCGAAGCTCGCGGTCGGGCTGCCCGGATCGCCGCCACCGCCGCCCTCGACGATGTTGGCCGCGTCGACACGACCCGAACCCTGCTGATCGGTCGGGAGCCCGATGTCGACGGCCGTGCTCTCGAGTCGGTCCCAGAGGTCCTGGACCGAGTCGTCCGGATGAGCCGATTTGCCGAGTGCGGCTACGCCGGAGGCGACCGGACACGCCATCGAAGTGCCCGAGAGGCCCTCGTAGCCGCCGCCTGGGACGGGTGCGAGCACGTCGACGCCGGGCGCGGCAACGTTGACGTTCGGCCCGTAGTTCGAGAAGTTCGCGATCTGCTCGTTCTGGTCGACGGCCGAGACCGCGACACAGTTGTCGTAGGCCGCGGGATAGCTCACGGGCGAGCCGTAGTCGTTGCCGGCCGCCGCGATCGGCAGCGTGCCGTTGTTGTACGCGTAGTCGATGGCGTTGCGACCGGTGTCGCTGGCGCCACCGCCACCGAGCGAGAGGTTGACGATGTCGGCGCCCTGGTCGGCCGCCCACTGGATCGCGTCGGCGATGTCGGCCATCGACCCACTGCCGCCCGAACCGAGCGCGCGCCCGGAGATGAGTCGACAGTTCGAGATCCCTGCAGTTCCCTCGTTGTTGTCCGTCGTCGCCGCCGCACAGCCGCCGACGTGCGTGCCGTGGTTCTCCGAGTTGACAACGGGCGCCGGATCGTCGTCGTTGTCGACGAAGTCGTAACCCTCGTCGCCCTGGAAGCGATCGGCGAGGTCGGGGTGCGTGTAGTCGACCCCCTGGTCGACGACCGCGATGGTGACGTCCATCGACCCCATCGTCGTGTCCCAGGCCTGGTCGGCGCGAACCTGCTGTGGCGCGTACTGCGACCCGAACTGCGGATCGTTCGGTTCGAGGAACGCCTCGACCGTGTAGTTCGGCTCGGCGTACTCGATGCCCGGCTGGCGTTCGAGGCGCTCGATCACCGAATCCTGTGTGCTCGGGCCGTCCTCGGGAACCTTGACCGCCATGTAGCCGAGCGCGTCGTTCTCGTGAACGACCGAGGCCTCGGCGGGAATCGCGGATTCGACTGTGGTACGCGCGCTCGCGATACCGACGGTGTCGCTCTTGCCCACCAGGATCTCGTCTTCCTTCGGGCCGGGCTCGCGACCGGGCGTCGCCGAAACGACGCCGCCCAGCCCCAGGAACGCTCCGGTTGCCCCGGCTGCTTTCAGTACTGATCGTCGACCGATGTCGTGGTTGCCATCACCTGACATAGGTACTGAATACCATCCTCCAGAGTAAGTAAAATCTTCGTGAACGTTGGTGAATTTATTATTAATCTCTAAGCAATAAGGAACCAACACATTATAATTGAAAATGGCAAACGGTGACTCCGTCAGAAATCGTGACGGCAGCTAGTGTTTTGTTCCTAATTTAAATTGTGGAGTTTATTATTAACTGCCTAGATAGTAACATTCGGAAATTGGCTGTGGTCAGACGGCCCGGTTCGGGACAGCGACAGAGCGAGTGGAAGTACCACGATAGGTGGTAGTGCCCGCTGCCCAGCTGGCCCCGTTACCACGGGACTGTGATTCGATTGTCCGCAATTCGATTCCCGTGTGCGAAACGAGACGATGAACGCGGGTGAACGAGACAGGTTCCGATCGGCCGCTGTGACCCCTGAGCACGGCAACAGCGACGATAGACAAACCGTTCGTACAAGTCGTCGATCCGTGCGAAGGGCCCAAAACGTGAATATGGCGTCTGTGTGGTCGAAACGAAGATCGACTGCGGGAACAGCCTCGGAGATCGGTGCTCCGTTACTCTCCGAGTTCCTCGACGGTCATCGTGTAGTCGCCGCTGCCGGAGTAGGCGTCGACGAGCAGGCCGAGCTCTTCGTCGCCCGAGAGATCGACGGTGATCTCTTCCTGGCTGTCCGGCGAGTACGACACCTCGTCGTAGTCCGAGGTCGTCGGCGTGCGGCCGTCGAGCGTGAGGTAGAGGTCGAAGTCGGCCGACGAGGGGCCCGACAGCGTCACCGTCGCCTGGCACGGGTTCGCCGTGTCCAGCGT
>JGI2924J29684_1078408_pt1 | contig 47591 bp, 38 predicted proteins | sample BenlonsequencITS_FD_29684 | JGI IMG/M metagenome (IMG submission 29684) | reverse complement strand
GGGGGCTTGCGCGCCTTCTGCTCGGCAACCCAACCGGAAAGATCAGCCCCCGGCCCGCTGCAGCCCGCCAGCAGAAGCGGCAGCAGGCTCGGCAACAACCAGCGCGGACATGACTTCATGGCCGCCTCCCTGGCGCGGAACGACTCGGACCACGCTCGCCTTCATCCACATAACGGTAAGTCGTCACGGTACCTTGCAGCATCAACTGTCCAGTGCTGGCGTTGCCGAGCTTGGTCACCGGCGTCAACGACACATCGTGCATGGTCAGGATCACCACCCGATGCAGGGAGGCTACGCTGCTGATAAAGCTGCCGAACTGATGATAGCTGCCGATCATCTGCAACTGGATCGGCATCTCGGCATAGAAATCCTTGATCAGCTCGGCACCCGGCTGGAACGACTCCGTCCCCAGCCCGGCTGATTGTGCCGACTGCGAGATGTCGGTCAGCAGTTCGGGCATTTCGGTCTTGCCCGGCAATTGCCGCAGCAATTGCTTGAGTAGCACCTGCATCTGCTGCAGCTGCTTGCGCAAGGCCTCCAGATTCGCCGACATCCCCTGCTTCTGCGCATACTCCTGCTTCAGCTGTTCCTCATGGGCCCGACTCGCCGCCAGGCTCTCCTGCTGATCACTGACATGCAGATACCAGCCGAAGAATACGATCAGCACAAACACCAATCCAATGAAAAACCGCTTGATATGCAGCGGCCAACCGGCGACATCATGGCGATCCAGGCTGCGCAGCTCATCGATGAACCTCATGGTTTGCGCCCCTTGCCTATGCTGGCCGCCGCAGCCGGGGCATCATTGGCCAGTTCCGGGTTGCGCAGCTTCACGACCAGCGAAAACTGATAAGGCATCTGCGCGTTCTCATGGCGGTTTTCGGTACGCATCAAGGTGGCCTGCCCCATCCACGGCGAGGCCTCGATCGCCCGCATGTATCCGGCCACGCTGGCATTGGACTGGGCCATACCGTCGAGCAGCATGGTGTCGCCGGTCTGCTTGAGTGACGTCAGACGAACACTGTCGGGAATGGTGCGGACCAGGGCATCGAACAGATGCACCATCTGCGAGCGGTTGAGCTGCAGCTGTTCGATGATCTGCTTGCGATCCAGCAGCTGGCTCCGGACCTTCTGCAGATCATGGATCTCGCCAATCCGATGGTTGACCACCGTCAGCTGCGCCTGCAGATAGGCATTGCGGGTTTCCTGGTGCTGCTGCTGCAGACCTACCAGGGTGCTCCACAGCACGACCAGTATCACGCCCGCCAGCGCGGCCAGACCCAGCTGCGCGTAAAACCTGCGGACCTGCAGCTGTTTGCGTTCTTCGCGCCAGGGCAGAAGGTTGATCTTGACCATCAATCAAAGCTCCGCAGCGCCAGTCCCATGGCGATCATCAGCGCCGGGCCGTCACTCTTGATATTCTCCGCCGAAAGGCGCGGCGAGATCGCGATCGTCGCCGTGGGGTCAGCCACTGACGTGGTCACATGCAACTCCTGCCGGAACAGCTCTGCCATGCCTGGAATCATCGAGCAGCCACCGGCCAGAATGATCTCGTCAACCTGGGCCACATCGCTGCCGGCATAGAACATCTGCAGCAGGCGACTGGCCTGCTGCACCATCGAGCGCTTGAAAGGCTCAAGCAGACTTTCGGCATAGTCCTCGGGCAGACCGCCCTTGCGCTTGGCGCGTCCGGCCTCCTCGAAACTCAGGCCGTAGTGACGGGCGATCTCCTCGGTCAGCCAGCGGCCGCCGAAAGCCTGTTCACGCGAGTAGATCGCCTTGTTGTCCTTCAGTACCGTCAAGGTGGTCATGGTCGCGCCGATATCGATCAGGGCGATCAGTGCCTGCCTGGGCCGAGGCTTGCCGGCGAGAATGAAGGTGGAAAAGGCGTTGCGCAATGCCAGCGATTCCACATCCATGATCCTGGCGCTGAGACCGCCGAGTTCCAGCACGGCCACGCGCATGTCGACATTTTCGGTCCGCGAGGCAACCAGCATGATGTCCTGCAGCTCGGGCCTGTCGGGGCGCGGACCCAGCTGCTGGAAATCCAGACTGACTTCTTCAAGAGGATAGGGAATGTACTGGCTGGCCTCCACCTGCAACTGTCCTTCCACCTCGAGTTCGGACAGCTCGGAGGACATCGACAACCGCCGCACGACGACCTCGGAATCGGTCACCGCCGCCGCCGCGTGCTTGAGCTTGCTGCCGGAGCGCTGCACGGCCTTGCGCACTGCCGCTCCGACCGACTCGACGTCAATGATCCGCTTTTCGACAATGGCATCCGGCGGCAGGGCGACGACCGCGCAATGCTCGATCCGGTAACCGCCGCCATCCTTGCCCAGCTGCAGCACCTTCACGGTCGACGAGCTGATGTCGACACCGAGCAGCGGAACAGTTTTCGGTCCGAAAAACCCCATACCTACCCCTTGAAACTGCGCCCAACCATCCGTGGCCGCATCATTGCCCGAAAATCCGGCGACTCTAACCTCGCGTTGCCAGGTCAAACCCCGTTTTGCAGACTTGTGCGACGCCAAGCCCGGCGATACGCGATCCGGAAACGCTTTCACTCATCCTATACGTTCAAAACTCGCTTGTATGCAAACAGCCGATCCGGCCCGGAAGGCTCTCGCCCGGGGGCCAGACATTTCATTCCGGCCAGCTATACTCCATGCTGACCCGAATAGTTGACGAGAAGGCCGCAGGCAAGCTGATGCAAATTTTCAAGCGTTTACTTCGCTGGGCGCTGGTGCTGGGGCTGACCGCCGTAGTGCTGGTGGCCGGTGCCATCGGCACGGCTTACTGGCTGATCGCGCCCAAGCTTCCGGATGTGGCGACCCTGCGAGATTATCACATGCAGGTGCCTCTGAAGGTGCTCAGCGCCGACGGCAAGCTGATCGCCAGCTTTGGCGAGATGCGGCGCATCCCGGTCTCCATCGAACAGGTTCCGGACCGGCTCAAGCATGCCGTGCTGTCGGCCGAGGACGGCAATTTCTACAATCACCCGGGTGTCGACTGGCATGGCATCGTTCGTGCCGCCATGCATGTGATCCTGTCGGGTGGCGACAAAGGTTCGGGCGGATCCACCATCACCCAGCAGGTGGCGCGCAACTTCTTTCTCAGCCCGGAAAAGCTGTACTCGCGCAAGCTGACCGAAATCTTCATCGCCCTGCAGATGGAACATGAGCTGAGCAAGGATGAAATCCTGTCGCTGTATCTCAACAAGATGTTTCTCGGCCACCGCTCCTACGGCGTCGCCGCCGCGGCGGAATACTACTACGGCAAACATCTTGACCAGCTGACCAATGCCCAGGCCGCGATGATCGCCGGCACCTTCCAGCTGCCCTCGCTGGTCAATCCGCTGAACAGTCCCCACCGGGCGTTGGCACGCCGCAACTGGGTGCTGGGCGAAATGCACCGCAACCACTATCTCAGCGATGCCGAATACCAGGAAGCGATCGCCGAACCCAACGATGCCTATCCGCATGAACAGTCGATCCAGACCGATGCGCCCTATATGGCGGAAATGGTTCGTCAGCAGGTCCTGAACCTGCTCGGCAATGATGCTTTCAACGAAGGCTATGTGGTCAAGACCACCTTGGACAGCCAGCGCCAGAGTGCGGCCAACAAGGCGGTGTGGAGCGGCCTGCACATCTATGACATGCGCCACGGCTGGCGCGGCCCCGAAGGCCATCACGAACTCCCGGCCGGAGGCGATGAGCATGCGCTGGATGCCATCCTGTCCAGCTATCCGCCGATTGCCGACATGACAGGCGGCATTGTCACGGCCAGCTCGGCCGGCAGCGCCGACATCTATATGGGTGATGGACACCACACCACCCTGAATCTGGCCGACGTCAGCTGGGCCCGCCCTTATATCAATGACAGCCGCGTCGGTCCCGCACCGTCCAGCGTCAGCCAGGTGCTGAAGCCGGGCGACATCATCCGCCTGGTGCCCACCGATGCCGGTCACTGGAAACTGAGCCAGATTCCGGATGCCCAATCCGCACTGGTGTCGCTGCGGCCCGAGGATGGTGCCGTCCAGGCCCTGGTCGGCGGCTTCAGCTTCGCCCGCAGCAAGTTCAACCGTGCCGTGATGGCGGCCCGCCAGCCCGGTTCCAGCTTCAAGCCCTATATCTATTCGGCGGCGTTCGAACGCGGCTTCAACACCGCCTCCATCGTCAACGATGCCCCGGTGGTGCTGCCGGATGCTTCGCGACCCGACGGCACCTGGACGCCGTCCAACGACGATGACAAGTTCAGTGGTCCGATCCGCCTGCGGCAGGCCCTGGTGGAATCCAAGAACCTGGTCTCGGTGCGCCTGCTCAGCGCCATCGGGGTCGGCTATGCGCGCCAGTATCTGACCCGCTTCGGGTTCCGTCTGGACGTGCTGCCCAACAATCTGTCGATGGCATTGGGCACGGCCTCGGTGTCGCCGATGACCATGGCCCAGGGCTATGCCGTGTTTGCCAATGGCGGCTATCTGATCAAACCCTATTACATCACCGAGATCGACAATCGCGATGGCCAGCCGGTCTATGTGGCAAGGCCGCCACGGACCTGCATGGACTGTCAGGCGCGGCTGCTGACCAATACCGTACCGGCACCGCCGCCGGCCGACTTCGCCAGCCAGCCCGTGCTGGACAAGGTGCCCGCCGACCCGCTGGCTGTCGCCGCTTCCACCGCACGGCCGGTACCGGCGGCAGCTGCCTCTTCCGCGTCATCCGGCGCCACGGCAGTCGATCCGCAGACCCCGGTGCTGGCACCGCATGTCATTGACATCCGCAATGACTGGCTGATCACCTCGATGATGAAGGACGTGATACTGAATGGTACCGGCCGGGCGGCCAAGGTGCTGAACCGGGCCGACCTTGCCGGCAAGACCGGTTCGACCAACGACCACCGCGATGCCTGGTTTGCGGGTTTCAATGGCGATCTGGTCACCACCGTCTGGGTCGGCTTCGACAATTTCAATTCGCTGGGTCGTGGCGAGTTCGGTGCCCGCGCCGCCCTGCCGATCTGGATCGATTACATGGGCGCTGCGCTGAAGGGCCTGCCCTTGAACAGCTTGCCGATGCCACCGGGGATCAGTACGGTAATGATCAACCGCGACACCGGCCTGCCCGCCTCGCCGGGGGACCCCAACGCGATCCCGGAACAGTTCAAGATCGAAGATGTCGACCGCCTGCGCAATCAGGCCAACCAGCAACAGGAGGACCCGCAGCAGCATTCCTACGACATTTTCTAGGCATCAGGCCCGGCTGTGGCCCTTTCCCGGCCGGTCCTGACTCGATCCGCGCAGGAGCCCGTTTATGGCCAGAGCAGAGCATCATCGCGTCCATGCCCAGGATCGACAGCAGCGCAGCCGGGTCAGGCTGGCCCAGGAGGCCGCCCGGCTGATGTCCGAGCACGGCATTCGTGATTTCCAGCACGCCAAGTCCAAGGCCGCCCGGCGGCTGGGCATCGCCGATACCCAGGCCATGCCCCGCAACCAGGATATCGAACAGGCGCTTCGCGAGCGGCAGCGCCTGTTCCAGGCTGATCGACAACCGCAGCACCTGCAACTGAGGCGCGAAGCCGCCCTGGAGGCGATGCGCTTCCTCGGCGCCTGGCAGCCCCGCCTGACCGGCAGCGTGCTGGATGGGACCGCCGATGCCCACTCCAGCGTCAATCTGCAGCTTTTCCACGAACATCCCGAAGCGATCGACCTGTTCCTTCAGGAGCACGGAGTCCCGACGCTGTGGCAGGATCGGCGGCTGCGCCGAACCGATGACAGCGTCGGCCACTACCCGGTGATCAGCTTTCAGGCCGACGGCATTCCCTTCGAGCTGATCGTGCTTCCGCCGAGCGCCTTGCGCCAGCCACTGCTGGCAGGACCGGATGGCCGTCCGGCGGCCAGGGTCTCGCTGACCCAGCTGGAAATGCTGCTGGCCGAGGAAAGCGTGACGCCCTCGCCCGGGCCCTCGCTGCGCCGCCGATAAACCTTGGCGGAAACAACCGCTGCCGATACGACAAGGCCCGCAAGCCATGACGGCTCGCGGGCCTTGTCGTGATCCGGTGCGGAAGCCTGCGGCTTCCGCACCGTTCCAGCCTCAGCGCTTGGCGCCGGGAATGTAGTCGCGCACATCCGAACCCACATAGATCTGGCGCGGACGACCGATCCGCGACCCCGGGGTTTCGTGCTGCTCGATCCAGTGGGCGATCCAGCCGGCGGTACGGGCAATGGCGAACATCACCGTGAACATCTCGGTGGGGATGCCCAGCGCCTTGTAGATGATGCCCGAATAGAAGTCGACGTTCGGGTAGAGCTTGCGCTCGACGAAGTAATCGTCCTTCAGGGCAGCCTCTTCCAGCTTGACGGCCACTTCAAGCAGCGGATCGTTGACACCCAGCTCGTTGAGCACCTTGTGGGTCATCTCGCGAATGATCTTGGCGCGCGGATCGAAATTCTTGTACACGCGATGGCCGAAGCCCATCAGCCGGAAGCTGTCGTTCTTGTCCTTGGCGCGCAGCACCGCCGACTCGACCTTGTCCGGGGTGCCGATCTCGTTGAGCATCTTCAGCACCGCCTCGTTGGCGCCGCCATGGGCCGGGCCCCACAGCGCGGTGATGCCGGCGGCGATCGAGGCGTAGGGATTGGCGCCGGTGGAACCGACCAGACGCACGGTCGAGGTCGAGGCATTCTGCTCATGGTCGGCGTGCAGGATGAACAGCAGATCCAGCGCCTTGGCGGCCACCGGGCTCAGCTGCAGCGGCTCGCTGGGCACCTCGAACATCATGTGCAGAAAGCGGTCGACGTATTCCAGGTTGTTGCGCGGATAGCGGAACGGCCAGTCGATGGAATAGCGGAAGCAGCCGGCGGCGAGGGTCGGCATCTTGGCGATCAGGCGGATCGCGGCCAGCCGGCGGTCGGCCGGATCCTCGACATTGATCTTGTCGTGGTAGAAGGCGGACATGGAGGCCACCGAGGCCGCCAGCATCGCCATCGGATGCGCGTCGTGATGGAAGCCCTTGAAGAACTCCTTCTGCGACTCGTGCATCATCGTGTGATGCGTGATCTCGTTGCTGAAGCTGTCGAACTCGGCCTTTTTCGGCAGCTCGCCGTTCAGCAGCAGGTAGGCCACTTCCAGGAAGCTGGAATGTTCGGCCAGCTGTTCGATCGGATAGCCGCGATACAGCAGCACGCCCTTGTCGCCGTCGATGTAGGTGATGGCGCTCTTGGTGCTGGCCGTGCTGCCATAGCCCTGATCATAGGTGAAATGACCGGTATCTTTGTACAACGTGCTGATGTCGATACACGACGGTCCCAGGGTACCGCTGACCAAGGGCAATTCGCTTCCGCGCTGAGTGGACTCGTCCACTACCTTGACAATTTTCGGGTCAGACACAGGAACAACCTCCGTTGCGAACAAGACCCGGTCGACACGTCACCACGCAGGGGCATTCCGGCCGGGGAGAACGGTAGGCGGGCCGGTCCTCTGTCACGGGTCCGGCTCGCCGGGGCCCTGCCGGGCCCAGCCGTGACATTGTGACACAACGCAGCAAGAGGCATTCGTCGTATTAAGAAACGTTGAATGCGAAAATGCGCAAGGCGGACCGAGGTCCGCCTTGCGCATGTATGCCATCCCGGATCATGACGATCCGGCAGACATGATGTGCGGCCTTACTTCTGGCCGGCAGCGCCATAGCGGCGACGGAACTTGTCGACGCGGCCGCCCGCATCGATGTTCTTCTGCTTGCCGGTGTAGAACGGATGGGAGTGGCTGGAGATGTCCACCTTGATCAGCGGATATTCCTGGCCGTCTTCCCACTTGATGGTGTCCTTGGCGGCGATCGTCGAACGCGTCAGGAACGCGAAGTCGGACGAAAGGTCCTGGAACACCACCGCGCGGTAATTGGGATGGATTTCGGGCTTCATAAGCTTCTGCTCTATTGACTGTCGTCGGGCGAAAGTCGGACATTATATCCAGGCACTGGGGAGAGATACAAGCCATCCGCCCTCGGAAAAACCTGTGGGTTCAAGCGCCCAGCGCCCGCCGCACCATTGCCGCATAGGCCTCGCGATCCACGTCCAGCACCAGTCGGGCATTGGCCGGACGGCCCGAGCGCGACTCCCAGTCGACCACCGTCGCGCCGCGGGTCAGGCGTCCATCCAGCTCGATCTCCACCCGGCGCTGCACGCTGTCGGTGATGATCTCGGGTGCGATCGCCACCGACATCGCCAGAGCATCGGCGGCAATCACTCCGTGGCGTCCGCGCTGCGCGTTCCAGGCGCGGGCCGTACCGTAGATCCGGTCGAAAAAGACGGCGCGCTCATCGCCGGCCGCCAGCCAGTCGGCGAAGACCGGGCCGTCGAAAGCACAGCGCAGGGTCAGTTCCCAATCCACCAGATCAAACGCGGGAAAGGCCTCGAACACCACATGGGCCGCCTCGGGATCAAAACCGATATTGAACTCGGCCGGCCACACCGTGGTATTGCCTTGTCCTCCGATGGCGCCCCCCATGATCACCAGTCGCTTGATGCGCTGCGGCAGCCCGGGATCCAGCCGCACGGCCAGGGCCAGATTCGTCAGCGGTGCCAGTGCCACCAGGGTCAGTTCACCCGGGCGCTCGCGCGTCAGCCGGCTCAGCGCCAGGGCCGCCGCCTCATCCGAGGCCTTCGGCTCCGGCTCTGCAAAACCGACATCGCCCAGCCCGTCGCGCCCATGGACAAAGGCCGCATCTTTGCCGGGAGCCCGCACCAGCGGCGTGGCGCAGCCGGGAAAGATCGGCGGACTGGCTCCGGCGAGACCGGCAATCACCCGCGCATTGTGCAAGGTGTGATCCAGGCCGACATTGCCGGCGGCAATGCTGAGACCGGCGACCTCGGCGTGGGCGAAGGCCATCAGCAGAGCCAGGGCATCATCCACGCCGGGATCGGTATCAATCAGCAATGGCAGGCGACTCATGGGCGAATTCCTCGTAGTTGAAAATGACCGGCCCAGACTCAGGCCTGGGCATAGCGTTCGGCCGAACCGATCCAGCGTCGCATCAAGGCTTCGGCCCGGCCCGGATGCTGCTCAAGCATGACATCGGCGACCTCCTGCACGACCGGCAGCAGGTCGGCATCACGGCTCAGGTCGGCAATCCGGAAACTCAGCTGCCCCGTCTGGCGGGTTCCCAGTACCTCGCCGGGGCCACGCAACTGCAGATCCTTTTCGGCAATGACGAAACCGTCATTGGTCTCGCGCATCACATGAAGACGCTCTTTGGCCATGCTGCCCAACGGCGACTGGTACAACAGCACGCAATTGGAGACCTGGGCACCACGACCGACCCGGCCACGCAACTGGTGCAGCTGGGCCAGCCCCAGACGCTCACTGTTCTCGATGATCATGAGGCTGGCATTGGGCACGTCCACGCCTACCTCGATCACGGTGGTGGCGACAAGCACCGCCAGCTCGCCAGCCTTGAAAGCATCCATCACCGCCTGCTTTTCGGCCGGCTTCAGACGACCGTGAACCAGCCCGACCCGGTGTCCTGCCAGCATCGCGGTCAGGTCGGCATGGACCACCTCGGCCGCCTGCGCCCGCATCTGTTCGTTCTCTTCGATCAAGGTGCAGACCCAGTAAGCCTGGCGCCCCTGGGCGCAGGCAACATCCACCCGATCCACCACTTCGTCACGGCGTGCATCGGACAAGGCCACGGTCTTGACCGGCGTGCGGCCCGGCGGCAACTCATCGATGGACGACACGTCCAGATCGGCATAGGCACTCATCGCCAGGGTCCGCGGAATCGGCGTCGCGGTCAGCACCAGCTGGTGCGGCACCTGATCGCCCGCCCGCCCCTTGTTGCTGAGATCCAGCCGCTGCTGGACCCCGAAGCGATGTTGTTCATCGACAATGACCAGCCCCAGACGTTCAAATGACACGCCTTCCTGCATCAAGGCATGGGTGCCGATGGCGATCGCCGCGCCCTGTTCCAGCCGGGCCAGTGCCGCCTTGCGGGCACGTCCCTTGACTCTGCCGGCCAGCCAGATCACCTCCACGCCCAGCGGCTGCAGCCATTGCGTGAAATTGCGCAGATGCTGCTCGGCCAGCAGCTCGGTCGGTGCCATCAAGGCGACCTGATAACCGGCCTGCACCGCCAGCAGGGCGGCCAGCGCCGCCACCACCGTCTTGCCGCAGCCGACATCGCCCTGCACCAGCCGCAACATGGGTTTGGATCGGACCAGGTCGGCCTCGATCTCACCACTGACCCGAGCCTGCGCCGCCGTCAGCTGGAACGGCAGACCGGCCAGAAAACGCGCCCTCAGATCGCCGCGGGCGTTGAACACCGGAGCCTGATGCACGCGAATCGTCCGGCGCAGGCTGCGCAGCGCCAGATGCTGGGCCAGCAGCTCCTCGAAGACCAGCCGCTGCAGACAGGAATGCTTGCCTTGCGACAGAGCCTGCAGATCCGCATCCGGTGGCGGTCTGTGCACGTACAGCAAGGCCTCGCGCATGGTCGTGCCGGAGGCATCGGGCAGCAGCTCGGCAGGTACCAGCTCGAGCTGGGAAGGCTCGGGCAGCCAGCGCAGTGCCTGCTCCACCAGCTTGCTCATCCGCGACGGCCCCAGTCCTTCGGTGACCGGATAGATCGGACTGAGTCGATCCGCCAGCACGGCGCTGTCGCCGCGTTCGAGTCGGCTGTATTGCGGATGCACCATCTCCAGACCGGCCAGCGTGCTGCGTACATCGCCGTAACACAGCAGTTCCACGCCTTCGCGCAACTGCGCGACCTGCCCTTTGTGGAAATGGAAAAAACGCAGCGTCAGCTCGCCGCTGTCATCGGCGACCAGCACTTTCAGCTGAGGCCGGAAACGGTAGCCCGTCTCGACCGAAACCACCCGTACCTGCGCCTGGACCCGCGTGCCCGAAATCATGTCGGCAATCGGCATGATCCGGGTCCGGTCCTCATATCGCAAAGGCAGATGGAACCACAGATCCCGGATCCGCTGCAGTCCCATCCGCTCCAGCTGGGCGGCCAGAGCCGGTCCCACGCCGGACAGCGCCGTGACCGGCGAATCGCCGGTCAACGCCGTGGATGCACGCACCATCTCGATCAGGACCGGCTACGCTTGCAGCCGGCTTCAGGCGCCGAGCACCATCACCGCATCCACTTCGACCTGGGCGGCCTTGGGCAGCGCCGACACTTCGATCGTCGAGCGGGCCGGAAACGGAGCCTGGAAGTATTCGGTCATCACCGCGTTGACGGTGGCGAAATTGGCCAGATCGGTAACATAGATGCCGATCCGCACGAAATCGGAGAGCGTGCCGCCGGCGGCGGCGGCCACGGCCTGCAGGTTCCGGAAGACCTGATGCGTCTGGGCGGCGACATCGCCTTCGACCAGATTGCCGGTCGCCGGATCCAACGGAATCTGACCGGAAAAATAAACGGTCGAACCGGCCTTGACGGCCTGCGAATAGGGACCGATCGCCGCCGGTGCCTTGTCGGTGGAAATGATGCTGCGGCTCATAGAACTCTCTTGACGGATGAAAACCGGGCTCCAGTGTATCGTCTGGCTTCAGCCGGGGCCATCCACCCGCGGACCGGCATCCAGCACCAGTTCGTCCAGCGGCCGCATCGTCACCGCCACGCTCAGCTGATGCGCGCCGCCGCCGTGGATCATGCCCCGCAACGGCGAAACATCCGAAAAATCACGCCCCCAGCCCAGGGTGACGTGCTGGTTTCCGGGCATCAGATCGTTGGTCGGATCAAATGCCAGCCACTCATCCTCCGCCCCATCCGGACACCAGACCGAGACCCAGGCATGGGAAGCATCGGCTCCTACCAGTCGCGCCTGTCCCGCCGGCGGCGTGGTAAGGATGTATCCGCTGACGTAGCGCGCCGCCAGACCCAAGGAGCGCAGGCAGGCGATCATCAGATGGGCCAGATCCTGACAGACTCCGCGGCGACAGCGCAGCACATCGATGACAGGGGTGGCCACCGAAGTCGCGCCGGGCTGGAAGCGGATATCCCGATGAATCTTGTGATTGAGTGCCGATACGGCATCCAGCAATGGACGGCCGGATGGAAAACAATCGGCGGCATAAGCCGCGAAATCGCTCTTGATGCGTCCGAAGGGCGAGGCGAAGCGGAAGCGGGCCGCTTCCAGCACCGGCCCGTCAACCACCTCTTCACGCCGGAACTGCAGGCGCGCGGCAACCCTCTCCCAGTCCGGCGAGTTCAGCCGCGCGGTGCCGTCATCCACCACCACCACCATTCGCGAACGCACCCGAAGACTTTCGTGGGCCTCATGAAACTGCAGCAGAGTCAGCGGATTGCCGAAGCCATCGGACTGATCCAGGCGCAAGCTCGGCGGTGGCCAGATCTCCAGCGCCTGTTCCGACACCTGTTGCCAGGACAGCGCCCGAGGTATCAGATGCAACCGCTGCTGGGACAGGACCACCGGCGAATGGTAGATATACGTGGTGTCATGGGTGATCTCGTAGCGTCGTGGCATGGCCTTTTCCTCATGCCGCCAGCGTCTGATGACTGGCATCGGTGACATGGGTGAAATGGCGCATCGCCAATTGATCCGACAAGCGCCAGGCGATCAGCACGGCCTGATCCAGCAGCCCGGCCAGTTCCAGACAGCCACTGTCCGAGATCCTGTGCAAGCGATCCTGCTGGAAGCCGGCCAGGGTCCGTGCCTGCCGGTCCAGCTCAAGACATATCGGATCGTCGACCGGTCCTAGGGCGCCGGTCAACTGCCCCAGATGATCGCGCAGCTGGTGCAGCTGGAACAGCACCGCGCAGGGATTGTCCGTGTCAAACACGATCAGGTCGACCAAGGGCATCAGCTCGGCATGGGAGCGATAGCGGCTGCGGTAGGTGACCATGCTGTCAGCCACCTCCAGCATCCAGTCCATGGTGCCCCAGCCGGATTCGGTCCCCCGTCGCAGAAAGCGGGCACAGGCCGTGGCCAAAAAGCTGAGACGCTCCAGGTGGCGACCGATCATCAACAGCCGCCAGCCATGATCCCGGGTCATGCCGTCCATCGCGAAACCGGTCAGACCTGCGCAGAACGCCAGACTGCGATCCAGAAAATCCAGGGTCTGGCGCATGTCCATGCCCTCTTCGATATCCGCATCGGCCAGATCCTGGAGCTGTTGCAGCACCCTCCAGTTGTCCAGTGACAAGCGCTCACGGATCTGCATGGCGGTCCAGCCCAGGCGCTGAAGATGACTGGCCAGACTTTCCATCTGCTGTGTGTCGCGGACGGCCGAACACAGCAACCGCTCCATGCCGGCGGCATCCTGGCTCTCCGGCCGCAGAGGCAACAGCGACAGGGCCTGGCAGATATCGATGGCGGCTGCCCGGGCCCAGGGCGCCTGGTCACTGGCGTCATCAAAACGGGCCAGTGCGACCCGCAGCAGTCGGGCCATGTCGTTGCAGCGGGTGGTGTACCGGCCGAACCAGAACAGATTCTCGACGATGCGCGAGGACAGATTGGACGGATTGCGCTGCAGTTCACTGCCCGACATGGACAGGCCGGCAACGGATGCCGCTGCAGTGGCGTCGTCCGTCAGCATCCAGACGTCCTTGCTGCTGCCACTGATCGCCCGTCCCGGATGCAGCTCCGGTCCCGGTTCCGCCACCCGGGCCAGGCCACCAGGCATCACCATATATTCACCGTCATCCGTCGCCGCCGCATACAGCCGCAAACTGACCGGTCTCGATTCCAGCCCTCCCCGGACATTGACCAGCGGGGCCACCGAGGCGGCAAACCACTCTTCGGCGACATAGGCATGGGGGTGCCGGCGCAGGCTGTCGATCAGCACCAGACGTGCGTCGTGACTGAGTCCGCCGACCCATTCCGGACGATGGCTGGCCGAGGGATAAACCGGACGGATCAACATCCGGTCCAGATTCATCAGCACATGCTCCAGGGACGCCGGCTCGCCACACCACCAGCTGGGCGTGCTCTCCAGCAGCAAGGGCTCGCCCAGCAACTGCTGGCTGATCGCCGGCAGAAATGGCTTGCAGGCCGCCGATTCCACCACGCCGCTGCCTGGTGCATTGGCCAGCAATACCTGGCCGGCCCGTACGACCTGCAAAAGACCGGGCACGCCCAGCGTCGAGTCACCCCGCAATTCCAGCGGATCGCAGCAACTGTCATGCACGCGACGGACGATGCCGTGCACACGCTGCAGTCCGGTCAATGTTTTCAGATAGACCCGTTCACCGCGCACAGTGAGATCCTGCCCCTCGACCAGCGGAAAGCCCAGATAGCGGGCCAGAAAAGCATGCTCGAAATAGGCCTCGTTGTAGGGGCCGGGCGTCAGCAGCACCAGCAGTGGCGCCTCGCCGTCCGTCGGAGCCTGGGCTGCCAGCTGGCGGCGCAGGCCCCGGAAAAACTCCGCCAGCGGGCGCACCTGGTACTGGGCCAGCAACTCGGTCTGGGCACGGGACACGATCAGCCGGTTTTCCAGGGCGTAACCGGCACCGGAAGGAGTCTGGGTCCGGTCACCGGAAACCCGCCAGCGACCGGCGCCATCGCGGCGCAGATCGACCGCATAAAGATGCAGAAAACGCCCGCCCACCGGCTGCATCCCCTGGCTCGACCACACAAAATCAGGATGGCCGAATACCAGGGCCGGAGGCAGCAGACCCTGCTGCAGCATGGCCTGCGGGCCATACAGATCGGCCAGCAGGCGATCCAGCAGCTGCGCGCGCTGGGCGACCCCCGCAGCCAACTGGCTCCACTCCCCCGCATCCAGCAACCATGGCAGCGGATCCAGCGTCCAGGGGCGCCGGCTCCCTTGGCCGGCGGCCGAGAAATTGAAGCTCACACCGTTGTCGCGAACCTGGGTACGAATAAGCGCCTGCTGCTTCAACAGCTGTGCCGGCCCCGTCGTCTGCAGATGACGATGCAGCGGCTGCCAGTGCCGTCGTGGCTGCCCGGCATCGTCATACATTTCACTGTAGCCCCCTGCGGAATCTGTCACCAAGGTATCCACCGCCATCAACCTTTCGCTGCCATCGTCACTGCCCCTTACGCCGTGCCGACAGGCACGGCGGCAGGGACGCCCGCCCTTCCCGATCCTGTGCCTGGAGGTCGCGACCTGCCGAGTTATCCGCCGCCGCCGACCATGAGCCTCGGCATGACCGGCAACCGGCAACCGGCAACCGGCAACCGGCAACCGGCATGATAGCTCAGCCGACTCGCCCGGCATTCCATCCGGATCGCAGTACAAGTGCCCCATCCAGCGAGTCATGGTCCACGCCAGCGTGTATCTGCCATGACCAGGCGGGCCGGAGGTGAACCATGACAGGTCTGAATACGGACCGTCATGAAGCCATCCATCAGCTCTTGTACCAAGGATGCCGGCTGGACGGCAACCATCGCGCGACGGGTGCCGTATGGAGGGCTAGGGATCTTCACCCGCATCGGAAGTTGCCGCTCCCGGGCTTGCGCGCCAAGACCGAGAACATCAGCGCACGTACCTGCCCGGTAATTCGAATGCGCTGCCATCACAACGCGGCCGGCAAGCTTTCGATGGCCAGTCCCTGCACTCGCCCTGGCCGCATCATCCAGGATGCGACAACCAGGCGCCCCTCCACCCAGGTCATGCGACGGCGACGGCCGTCCTAGAGATCCTGATGGTATTGGACGTAAGGCGTACGTGACTGATCCTGAATCGCCGCCGCAGGGCCTCCGGGCCCCGGCACAGCTCCGGTCTGAGTCCCCGTGCTCCACAGGTTGTGTGCCCCGATGCTGATCTGGCCCTGCCAGGGCAGACGCCAGGTCACCCCGAAATCCAGACTGCTCCAACGTCGGTCCAGTGCATAAGGCATGCTCGCGGCGCCGGCATCCAGCGGCTGGACCATGCGCCCGACCAGCACGCCGCTGACCTGGCCATGCTGGACCCCGACACTCAAGGCCTTCTGGCCCAAACCACCACTCCCCAGCGCCGAGCCCGGCAGCAGATCGATCCGGCCCACGCTGGCGCCAATCCGCAGGCTGTCCTGCCCGCTCAGCATCAGACGCCCCATGGCATTGAATTCGGTGCTGCCACCATAACCCGCATAAGGCAGTCCCACGGCCGCGCCCGGCAATACCCGCGGCAAGCTGCTGGCACGCCCGGACAACGAGGCAGCCCCTATGCTGAAGCCCAGGCTGTAACGCCCCCGCCACAGATTGGCACCCAACTCGCTCTCGGTGACCGGCACGGTATTGTCGACCCAGTTGTGCCGGATCACGCTGGCCTGGGCCTGGATATGCGGCGCCAGACTGAACTGCAGCCGGGTTTGCGCACTCGGCGCCGCCGCGATCATGCCGAACGGCAGGTTGCCGCCTGAGGCAAGGCTTTCGGCCGGACTCAGCGACTGACTGTTGAACTGCCACGAGCTGCCCGCGAGCCCGAGACCCGGCTGCCACGACGCTTGCGCCGCCGTGCCCTGCTCGCGCAGCAATTCAAGCTGCTGCTGCGGATCGACGCCCAGCAGCGATTGCCCGGCAAGCGCCAGCGGAAAGAGCAGACCAGCAATGGCTAGCAATCGACGCATAGGTGACGGCGGCCGGACCCGTGGCAAGACCTGAGCTGAAAAGCGGAAGATGCAGCATACATCATTTTACATTTTCCTAACGCACTGCGGCCACAGACATCACCTATTTGGCCGGACATGCAGCAGGAGGCACTTCCATGACTACAGGCTTAACAAAATTCCCATGACAGACGCAATCGGAGCGTTTATAAAGGTGAAGAACGTTAACTACTCCTTCGCACGAGCCCCCAGTTTGTTGCCATGATGACTTCCCGTCTCGCAGGTCGTAACACCAGGGACCGCGACCAAACCGGTGTGGAAATAGGCCGTCATATCGACCGTCTGGAAAGCGTGACCGACCTTAGAGAGGTTGTGGACATCTGCGCCGATCTGCTGACGGACTGGGATATCGATGCCGAGCTGACCTGGTCGACAGGCGATGAACCACATCCGCGAAATGGCGATGACCTGCTGTTGCTGCAGACTCCTGACGGCCATCGGAGCCTGCTGCTGAGGCCACATCCCGACCGCCCGCTGGATGCCCTGGCTCAAAGCCGGCTGCAGTGGCTGGGGCGGCATGTCGAACGTCGGCTGGACAGGGCCGAGGAAATGGCTCATCTACGCCGGACCAACCAGCAGCTGCAAGATTCCGAATCCCTGCTGAAGGCCTTGTACGCCATCGCCGAGCTCAGCAACAGCCGGCGCAGTCTGGCCGAGCTGATGGCCGAGATGCATGCCATCATCGGTCGCCTGATCTATGCGGAAAACATCTATTTCGTGGTCTGCGACCCCGATCAGCCACGGGTCCGCTATGCCTATTATGTCGATGCGCTGGATCCTGTTCTGCCTGATCCCGAGGAATGGGTGGAGCTGGCCGCGATCGAAGGCAGCCTGACCTGGCATCTGCTGCACGGCGGACGCCCCATGATGGGTACCGTCGAGGACATCGAATCCCAGCTCTCCGCCCCGCTGCGTCCGATCGGAACCTTGTGCAGCCACTGGCTGGGCGTTCCCTTGCTGCGCGAAGGCGTGGTCGTAGGGGGATTGGCCCTGCAGAGCTACGGCGAAATGCGCTTCAGGGAAGCCGACCGCGATCTTGCAGTCTATGTCGCCCAGCATCTGCAGCCGGTACTGGAACGGCATCAGACCCGTGCCATGCTGGAAAGGCGGGTGATCGAACGGACGACTGCCCTGCAGGAGGCCAATGCCATCCTGCGGCAACAAGTGCTGCAGCGCCAGCGAGGCGAACAGTTGCAGGCGGCGCTGTTCCGGATCGCCGAACTGGCCAATCTGTCCGACAGTCTGGAAAACATCTACCCCGCCATTCACCGGGTGATCGGCGGGCTGCTGTATGCGCGCAATTTCTATATCGCCTTGCTGGACCAGCAGGAACAGATTCTCACTTTCCCTTACGCCGTCGATGAATACGCCAGCTACCATCCTGCGCGCCCTCATGCCTACGGCCTGACCGAGTCCATTCTGAAGTCGGGCAAGGCCCGCTTGTTCAGCCGGGCCCAGATCGAGCAGATGCAGGAGGCCGGCGAGATCGTCTATGAAGGCGCCATTCCACTGTCGTGGCTGGGCGTGCCCCTGGCCTCCGAGCACGGGGTGATCGGCGTACTGGCAGTCAAGAGCTACCGACCCGAACATAGCTACGACACCCGCGATCAGGATCTGCTGACCTTTGTCAGCTACCACATCGTCAACGCCCTGCAGCGCAAGGACAGTGCCGACTCGCTGCGCCGCGCCTATGCCAATCTGGAACAGCGGGTCACCGAGCGCACCCATGCGCTGGCCATGGCCAATCGCGACCTGCGCCTGCAGATCGTCGAGCGCGAACGCATCGAGCAGCGTCTCAAGCATGAGGCCTTGCATGACTCGCTGACCGGCCTGCCCAATCGCACCTTCATGCTGCAACGTCTGGAACAGGCCTTGTACCGGTATCGTCAGGACCACGACAAGATGTTCGCCGTGCTGTTTGTCGACCTGGACCGCTTCAAGGTGATCAATGATTCGGTCGGCCATCTGGTCGGTGATGACCTGCTGCTTCAGGTCGGCGGCCGCCTGCGCTCGGGCTTGAAGGCCAGTGACGTGGTGGCCCGTCTGGGCGGTGACGAATTCGCGGTGCTGGTCGAGGACATCGGTGGCCAGCGCGTGGCCGTCGATATCGCGGAGCGTCTGATCGACAGCCTGCGCACGCCTTTCCACCTCGACGGCAAGGAAGTGTTTACCTCGGCCTCCATCGGCATCGCCCTGCCCACCCCGCACTACACCCGCCCCGAGGAATTGCTGCGCGATGCCGATACCGCCATGTATCGCGCCAAGCACGAAGGCAAGCAGCGCGCCGCCGTATTCGACGAGCGTCTGCGCCAGGAAGCCATGTCTCTGCTGGATCTGGAAAACGATCTGCGCCGGGCCTTGGCACGCAACGAGTTCGTCCCCGTCTATCAGCCGCTGGTCAATCTGCAAAGCGGCGAGATCGTCGGCTACGAGGCCTTGCTGCGCTGGCAGCATCCCGAGCGCGGTCTGCTGCTGCCGCGTGATTTTCTGCAGGTCGCCGGCGAAAACGGCACCGCCGAACCGATCGACTGGCAGATTTTCGAGAAGGTCTTTGCCGATGCCGCCGAGCTGACCCGCTGCGGGCGCTATGTCAGCATCAACGTGTCGGCCTCGAACTTCCTGTCCCCGGATCTGGACAAGGTGCTGCTGGCCCTGATCGCCCAATACCAGATCGATACGCGTTCACTGCGGATCGAGGTCACCGAAGGGACCCTGCTTGAAAATCCTCCGCAGGTGAAACAGATCCTGGACAGTCTGCGTCAGCACGGGCTGGTGATCGCGCTGGATGACTTCGGCACCGGCTATTCCTCGCTGAGCTATCTGCAACGCTATCCGATCTCGACCCTGAAGATCGACGGTACCTTCATCGCCGAACTGACCGAGTCAGGCGATCAGCAGAATCTGTCGATCATCCAGGCGATTCTGGCCATGGCCAGGACCTTGCACATGGATGTCGTCGCCGAATGCATCGAAACCGAGGAGCAGCACCGCATCCTGCAACAGCTTGGTTGCGGCTACGGCCAGGGCTTCCTGTTTTCCAGGGCCCAGCCGCTTGAACACTGGCTGGCGCTGGATGCCGCCGCCGCGGAGGCGGCCGGAGCCATCGCGGCCTCAGACTGAGCATGCGGCACGGCATCGGCCATCGCCGCATGCCGCCGCCGTCATGGCAAGGGCCGCGTCAGACGCGGCCCTTGTCGATGCATCCGGTCCTGCGCGTACTTATTGCACGCCGGGATGCACCTCGGCCGGCAGGTCAGCAGTCAGCAGATGCTCGGCATCCACTCGATCAAAGGTGTAACGCTCGGCGCAGAACTCGCAGATCACCTCGATCTCGCCATCCCGCACCGCAAGTGCCGCCTCCACTTCCTCCCGGCCCAGCGAACGCAGCATGCGCTGTACCCGCTCCCGGCTGCAGCTGCAACCGAAGCGCAGCGGTCTGGCCTCGAACACTTGCACCTGCTCTTCGTGGAAGAGCCGGTGCAGCAGCACTTCAGGCGCCACCGAGAGCGCTTCCTCATCGCCCAGCGTGGCCATCAGATGCCGGACGCGATCCCAGCCATCCTCATCCACTTCAACCTCATGACCGCCATGACCTGGCATCCGCTGCAGCATCAGCCCCACCGCGTGCTCACCGTCCGCCGCCAGCAGCAGCTTGGCCGGCAACTGCTCGGATTGGGCAAAGTAGGCTTCCAGCGCCGGCCCGAGTCCGGCCTGCTCCAGTCCCACCAGGCCCTGGTAGCGCTGACCGCGATCGATATTGCCGATGGTGATCGCCATGAGCGCGCCGTCCAGCTGATTCAACGCCAGGGGCTCGGGCAAGTCGCCCTGCCAGCGAGCCAGCCCGCGCATGCGGCCCTGCTCGGTGCATTCGGCAAACAGCAGCCGCAACGGCCCGTTGGTCTTCAGCTCCAGCGACAACTCGCCCTCCAGCTTGATATTGCCAGTCAGCAAGGCACTGGCAGCCATGCTCTGGCCCAGCAGCTGGCGCAGCGGCGCAGGATATTCGGCACGAGCCGCGATCTCCTGCCATACCGGTCCCAAGCGCACCAGCACACCGCGAACGCCGGCACGCTCCAAGACGAATCGGTGCAAAACATCGTCAGCCAAGCTCGTATCCATCACCACCACCCTGAAAATTCACTGCCCCTGAAGTGGGGGCGCGAAACGCCCATGCAATAGCCCCACCGATGCGGGATCCGTCACCATCTTCGATCGCCTTCCTTCAGCCTGCGCCGCCTATACTGCCCCGCTCATCCCCGCAATGCTCCCGCCATGGCCCGGAACCGCAAGTCCCCGAGACAATATCTGAAAGCCCTGGCACTGCTGCCGCTCGGCTTCGTCCTGCTCAGCGTGCTGCTGGTGCTGAGCCTGCGTTTCGTGCCGCCGCCGAGTTCGGCCGTCATCATGGAACAGCATATCGACCACTGGCGGCACCCTGACGCGACGGCGGTGCGGCCTCGACACTGGGTCTCGATGCGCGAGGTCAGTCCCCAGCTGCCGCTGGCCCTGGTCGCCGCCGAAGACCAGCGGTTTCCCTACCATCACGGCTTCGACTTCGACTCCATCAACAAGGCTCTGCAGGCCGCCAATGACGGCAAGCGTCTGCGCGGGGCCAGCACCATCAGCCAGCAGACCGCCAAAAACCTGTTCCTGTGGGACGGCCGCAGCTATGTCCGCAAAGGTCTGGAAGCCTGGTTCACGGTATTGATCGAGACCTTGTGGACCAAGCAGCGAATTCTCGAGGTATATATGAACATCGCCCAGTTCGGTGACGGCATCTATGGCGTCGAAGCCGCCAGTCGTGATTTCTATCATCGTGCCCCGGCGAGTCTGGACATGGCCCAGGCCGCCCGTCTGGCCGCGGTGCTGCCCAACCCGGTGCGATTCAAGGTCGATCACCCCAGCGTCTATGTCGAGCAGCGCGTCGCCTGGATCCAGCAGCAGATGCGACAGCTGGGCGGACCAGCCTACCTGCCCTTTCTGCGCCGACGCTGAGCGCAGCAAGGGCAGGCCTCGCTCAAAAGCTTTCGGCCTGAGCGGCCACCGCGGTGGCCATGCTGGGTGCCAGAGGCAGCCGCGGTGCCATGGTCGCCTGCCAGGCGTGATACAGATCGGCCTTGCCGGGATAGATGTCCGCCGACAACTGCTGATCGGCATCCAGCTCCTGCTTCCAGCTGCCGTGCTCGCGATCGATCATATGACGATCGACGTAGTTCCAGATATCGCGATACCACTGCTGGTACACCGGCTGTCCCGTCCGCTGCCACAGACTGGCCGCGGCCACCAGCGCCTCGGCCTGACACCAGTGGGGCCGGTTGTGCACGACCGGTTCCAGATCCCAGTCCACGGTATAGAGCATGCCTGGCGAGCCGTCGGCGCCCCAGCCGCAGCGCATGCCGGTTTCGAACAGCTGACGGGCATCGTCCAGCAGCCAGTCCGGCGCCTCGCCCGACTCCCGCAGCAGGGCGGCCTCCAGCTTCAGCAGCAGATGCGACCACTCCACGAAATGGCCGGGCGTCATGCCATAAGGACGCAAGTCGTCGGTCGGTCGATCCTTGTGGTAGTCCGGCAGCAGCTGCCATGCCGGATCGAAGTGCTCGGCCACCGCGTGGCCCCGCTTGCCGGCCTCGGTATGGATGATCCGCTCCACCACACGCAGGGCGCGCCGGCGCCAGACCGGATCGCCGGTGACATCGGCCAGCGCCAGACAGCTTTCCACCGAATGCATATTGGCATTGGCGCCGCGATAGGCTTCCAGATCGCTCCAGTCCAGCGCGAAGCTTTCAAGAAACACGCCTTCGTCCTGATCCCAGAAACGGGTGGCCAGCACCTCGGTAGCCAGCTCCAGCAGCAGATCCGCCTGCTCGATGCCGGCCACCACGGCCGATGAGGCCGCCAGCCCGACAAAGGCATGCAGATAGGCCTGCTTGCGCCCGCCCTTTTGCTCGGCCGCCTGCTGGCTTTCATGCCAGCCGCCATGATCGGCGTCTCGCAACGGCCCCAGCAAGGCATGCACCCCATGGGCTGCCAAGGGCGCGCAGCCCGGCAGTCCACGCAGCGCCGCAATGGCATAACAATGCGTCATCCGCGCGGTGAGAATGGTATCGGCCCCGGCATCCTCGCTCAGCCGGCCATGGCCGTCCAGGGCCGCAAAGCCCTGGGGCACGGCGGCCTGCTTGGAAAAATCCAGCAAGCGCTGGCCCTGGACATCCAGCCAGTCCCGATGGGCCCGGCTGCGCAGCCAGTCGCCCCGCAGCAAGGTGGTCTCCCGGCCATGCTCAGCCATTGATGATCATCCCGCCGTTGACATGGAGAGTCTGACCGGTGACATAGGAACCATCCGCGCTGGCCAGATAGACATAGGCCGGTCCCAGCTCGCTGGGCTGGCCGATCCGGCCCAGCGGCGTATCCCTGCCCATGTCGGCCACCGCCTGCGGGTCATACGGACCGAAACCGGCCGGCTGGATGGGCGTCCATATCGGGCCCGGGGCCACGGCATTCACCCGAATGCCCTGATCCGCCAGCTGCAAGGCCAGGGCGCGGGTAAAGCCGGCCTCGGCCGCCTTGGTCGCACTGTAGGCGACCAGGAACTTGTTGCCGGCGAATGCATTGATCGATGAGGTATTGATGATCGAGGCACCTGACTTCAGATGCGGCAGCGCGGCTCTGGCGATATAAAAATAGCCGTGCACGTTTACCGCGAAATGCCGTTCCCACTCGGCGTCGTCGATATCGGTCAGACGCTCCCGCACCACCTGGATGCCGGCATTGTTGACCACGATGTCCAGACCGCCGAACTCGGCCACGGTGGCGGCCACCGCCTCGTTGCAGAAAGCGCTGGAGGCGACATCGCCGGAGATCAGGATCACCTTGGCTCCCTCGGCCTCGACCAGGCGCCGGGCCTCCTCGGCATCCTCATGCTCGTCCAGATACACGATCGCGATGTTCGCCCCTTCCCGGGCGTAGTGCAAAGCCACCGATCGACCGATACCGCTGTCGCCGCCGGTAATCAGCGCCGTCTTTCCGCTCAGCTTTCCACTGCCCTTGTAGTCGGCGCGGATATGTTCGGCAGGCGGCTTCAGCAGGGATTCCAGTCCGGGCTGGCGATCCTGGCTCTGGGGGGGGATGGAAACAGTCATGCAATGTCCTCCGGTCGATGGCAACGGGAAACATGGCTCGGGCAACAAGGCATCCACATCGGGGGCCCGGCCTGACGATGGTGCTCCGCCGCAAGCCGCGACGAATGCACCGCGTACCGACCGGGGCGGCCTGCTGGCAACACCCGGTATGTCGGTGACGGATTCAAACTAACCCGTCCACTTGCCTCGATTCAACTGAGCCAGGCCGCCGTTTGCATGACCACAGGCCACCCCGCCATCCCGTCGGAGACGCGCAAACCGCATCACGGCGCGCGATATGGGCGCTGCCCGCCGGCCTGAACCGCATGCAAATGCCGGGTCAGAGCCGGCCATCCGCATCACCGTTGCCCGCCTCCTGCAGGCACCGCTCCGTCCAGCCGCATCCCCCCTCCCGGACCCGCCGTCGCGCCAGCAGCCCTGGCTCTTGATAGGATAGACATTCCGTCCCTGGCGTCCCGGCCCATGCTGACCATCGTCGCCCCGCTGTACAACGAATCGGCCGTGCTGGACAGCTTCTGCCAGCGCCTGCTGCCGGTGCTGGATCAACTGCAGGAACAGACCCGTGTGCTGTTTGTCGATGACGGCAGTCAGGATGGCAGCTGGCAGCTGGTCATGCGGCTGGCCGCGAGTGACAGCCGCATCGGCGGACTGCGGCTGTCCCGCAACTTCGGCAAGGAAGCGGCACTGACCGCCGGGCTGGATCATGTCCGCCAGGGCGCCGCGATCGTGATCGACACCGACCTGCAGGATCCGCCCGAACTGATTCCGCAACTGGTCGAGCAATGGGCCCAGGGCTATGACGTGGTCTATGCCACCCGCCGCAACCGGCTGGGCGAAACCTGGCTGAAGAAAACCACGGCGCTGGGCTTCTATCGGGTCATGGCTCGTCTGTCGGATCTGGCGGTACCGCAGAACACCGGCGATTTTCGACTGCTCTCGCGCCGGTCACTGGATGCTCTGCAGCAATTGCGCGAGCGCCAACGCTATATGAAAGGTCTGTTCAGCTGGATCGGCTTTCGGCAGACCGCAGTCCAGTTCGATCGCGATCCACGCATCGGGGGCCGCAGCAAATGGAATTACTGGCGCCTGCTCAAACTGGCCGTCGAGGGCATCACCTCGTTCTCCACCGCCCCCTTGCAACTGGCCACCTGGGTGGGTCTGGGATCGGCCGCGCTGGCCTTTGTCTATGGCAGCTGGGTGCTGGGTCGCGCCCTGCTCTTCGGTGATGTGGTCCGCGGCTATCCCTCGCTGATGGTCGTCATCCTGTTTCTGGGCGGGGTGCAGTTGCTGGCCCTGGGCGTGATCGGCGAATACCTGGGCCGAAACTACGCGGAAACCAAGCAGCGGCCTCTGTATTTCGTGGATGCCAGCATCGGTGTGCCGGTCCCATCGGCGGCCGATCCGGTGATGTCAGCCACCGATACACCGTCTCAGTCCTGAGGCCGCTCCTCCACCGGCAGCAGATCCCTTGCATGTCCTGCACGCCAGGCCGTGAATGCCCCGGCCACCGCCACCAGACTGCCCAGCAAGGCGACACCCGCCATGCCCACTCCGGCCTGGGTCAGTGCCTTGATGCCGCTGCTGATGCCGAGATCACCGATGCGCCAGACCGTGGTCTCGATGAAATTCTTGCTCTTGTAACGGTCCTCGCGGGAGGTGCGGGTATACAGCGAGTCCGAAGCCGGCTTGGTCATGCCATACATCATCGAGCGGGTCGCCACCATCAATACCGCCGGCGGCACCACAGCCATGCCGGCCACCCAGAAGGGCGAGATGCCGGTCATCGCGATGCCCAGCAACAGCACCGCGTTGATCATCGCCGGAATCATCAGCCCCCAGACGGCACCGAAACGCACCAGCAGCCAGCGACTGATCGACAACTGCATCACCGCACCGATCAGATTGATCGCCAGATCCAGATGCGAATAGAACGCCACCCGGTCATCCAGCACCGGCAGGTGGTGCTTGGCATAATCGGCCAGCATCACATAAGCCAGGGTGCCCACCGCATCGCCGAACAGCATCAGCAAGGTGATGTTGCGCAGAAACGGACTGCTGAACGTATGGCTGACACCTGCCCATATCGAGCCGCCCATCGAGGCCCCGCTCCCGCTGCCACGGTTGCGCTCGACCACATCCATGCGCCGCAGAATCAGCAAGGCGCCACTCAAGGCCATGGCCGAGATCACCAGCAGCGGTGGCACGCCCAGCCAGTACACCAGCCGACCGGACAGCCATGGTCCCAGCACGGCCCCGCCCATCCCGCCAAAGGCGATCAGCGGGAAATGGGCAGCGGCCTCGGCGCTGGAAAACACATCGGCCATGAAACTCCAGAACAAGGCCACCACAAACAGATTGAACACGCTGGTCCAGACAAAAAACACCAGACCCACCGTCGCCATGCTCTGCCCGCCCTGCAGACCGAAGCAGGGAATAAAGCCGAGCAGGCACAGGCTGAAAAAACCGTAGCTGAGCGTCAGCAGAAGACGCCGTGAATAGCGGGTCACCAGCCAGCCGAACAAGGGGGTCAGCAGCAGCATCACCAGCAAGGTGCAGCCGAAATACCGAGGCAGCGAGGCCGATCCGGCTGCACCGCTGAACTGGTCACGCACTGGTCGTATGATGTAATAAGCCGTCATCAGCAGGAAAAAGCCGGCCGCTGCCAGCGCTGGACGACGTGCATGCATGTCACTGCGGGAAAATATGCTCACCGGATCCATCCAGGCCGAAGAGTGCGCAGCCTAACACCGCGGTGGAAAAGCGGGTATCCCTGTGGTACCCGACCTGCCGCTCCCGCAGGCAACCCGCCCCTCATCGTCGTATGTCGCCTGCGACGCCCCCATCCCCGGCCATGCCCCTCCCGCACAGGTGGCCGGCTGGCGGCTCGCCCGAGCCCGCCGTTCTCTCGTCAAAGCCATCATCGCCATGTCGTGCTCCAGCCCTTCCGCGCTCGCCCTCAGCATGGCCTTGCTGTCTAGGCCCTTTCCCCCGGACGGCAAGCAGGTGACCGATGACGCGGCGCTCATCGCCCGGGCCTGCCTGCCCACCATCCGCATCCACGCTGCCGAAGTCAATGACGTCTCCTGACGCCATCGGACAAAGCAGCGCCATCGCGGTCGGTCATGTGCCGGTGTTCGCACACACCGGGATAAACCGATGCCACCACCCGCGAACCGCTGCTCCCCGATACCGTGTTCCGGCCGGCCTCGCTGTCCAAGGCCTTGTCATCGATCCTGACCGCACGCCCTGTTCAGGTTGGCGATTTCGACTGGAATACGACTCCGTCATATGCTTCCGGACTTCCATCCGAGAACGCCCGCGAACACGCAGGCAGCCATGGCCGGGGATACCCTCGAACAACGGAGCGGCCTGCCGGCAATATCTGTGACCATCTGATCGAGGCCGCCCCGCCCATTGAACAGGTCGACCGGGTATGTCCGAAGCACCAGCGTGACAGCTGCCAGCATGTCGCCTGAAGCAAAGCTGATCGGCGACGTGGCCAGCGCAAAGCCGGGCAATCCCTGCCCAGCCTGGTCAAGCGGCCATGATTCCGGCGGCCGGTCATGCCCCGTGAGCGGTTTTCCGGAAAGCCCTCCGCGAACGACTGGATCCGGCCGTATCATCGATGCACGACAGGCACGAAAAAGCCCCTCTGACGAGGGGCTTCGCATGATGCCGGGGTGACAGGGCGCCGGGCGTTCTGCCACCAATGGGCACAAGCTTATTTCTTGGCCTTGCTGACGCGGCTGACCTTGGCCGGAGCAGCCACGGTCGCGGTCTTCTTGGCCGATGCCTTCTTGACCGGAGCAGCCTTGACCGGCGCGGCCTTGGCGGCAACCGCCTTTGCCGGCGCGGCCTTGACCGGAGCCGCCTTCTTGGCCACCGGCTTCTTGGCCACGGCCTTCACCGGTGCCGCCTTGGCAACAGCCTTCTTCGGCGCGGCCTTCTTCGCGACGACAGGCTTGGCGACGGCCTTTTTCGGGGCAGCCTTCTTGGCGGCCACGGGCGCCTTGGCAGCGACCTTGCGGGTCACCGGCTTGGCAGCGGCCTTCTTGGCGGCAGCCTTGACCGGAGCGGCCTTGGCCGGGGCAGCCTTCTTGGCGCCCGGCTTCTTGACCACGGCCTTCTTGGCCGCGGTGGCCACGACGCGCTTCAGCTCGTCATCGGTAGGCAGAGGCTGACCAGTGAAGGCATGCAGGAAAGCTTCCACCAGCAGGTCGCTGTTGGTCGCGTGACGCAGGTTGTTGACCTGGCGATGGGTGCGCTCATCGGAAAGCAGGCGCAGCACGTGCAGGGGGATCGACACGGTGATCTTGCGGACCGCGCCGGCCTTTTCGCCGTGCTCGACATAAGGCTTGATGAATTTGTTTGATGCCATGGCTTTTGATTCCAATCAGTTGCAGCGAAAATTATTCCGGAAGCGCGGGGCTGTCAATGAATTTTACTCTTAAATGAATTGACTGCATGCTTTTGAATTCAGTGCATTTACCGTCCTGGACGGCAAAATGCACACCGGAAAATTCTCATGGTATAGACTTCCATACGCCTCAGAAGAAAATCATCGTGAAGACACGACAACCTCACAAGCATCTGATTTGCATGAAATAAATCAAGAAAAGCCCAGCACCCGCGGACATGCACCCGCGACTGTCAGGCAGATCCAATGAATGAGGCTGCGACCTTACGGCACGCCAGCCTCCATGAACAGAACACGACTGGGGTTCAGCCCAGTGCGCGCTCCAAAGCGGTGGCATAGGCCTCGATATCGTCCGCCGTGTGAACCTCGGTGGCGCAGACCAGCAAGGTATGGGCATGACCGGCATACTCGCTGCCCACCGCAAAACCGGCGACGATGTTCTCGGCAGCCAGAGCGGTGATGACCTGCTCGGCAGGAACCGGCAGGCTCAAGGCCAGCTCGTGGAAGAACGGCTGGTCGAAGCGCTGCGACACGCCCTTGATCTTCAGCAGACGATCACGCAACGCACGCGTGTTCTGCATGCTCTGTGCCGCGACGCGACGCAGGCCTTCCGGGCCCAGCAGGGACATGTAGATGGTTGCCGCCGTCACCAGCAGGCCCTGGTTGGTGCAGATGTTGGAATTGGCCTTGGCCCGGCGGATGTGCTGCTCGCGCGCCTGCAGGGTCAGGGCGAACCCCGGCTTGCCATCCAGATCGGTGGTGCGGCCCACAATGCGCCCCGACATCTGGCGGATATAAGCCTGCTTGCAGGCCAGGATCCCGAAATACGGACCGCCCGACGACAACGGCACGCCCAGCGGCTGGCCGTCGCCACAGACGATGTCGACCCCGGCGGTCCCCCACTCGCCCGGCGCCGGCAATACCGCCAGCGACATGGGGTTGACCACCGCGATGGCCAGCGCCCCCTGGGCATGGGCCCAATCGGTCAGTGCATCCACATCTTCCAGCACGCCGAAGAAGTTGGGCTGCGGAATCACCAGCGCGGAGAACGCGCCCAGAGCCGCGGCATCCAGGCTTGCCGGATCCAGCCGCCCGTCAGGCACCGGCAGCTCGACCACCTCGACGTTCTGCAGGCCGACAATGGTCTTCAGCGTCTGCCGATAGGCGGGATGCACGCTTTCCGGCACCAGCACCCGGGGCACACCCTTCCTGACCGAGCGGATGGCCATCAGCACCGCCTCGGCCAACGAGGTCGCCCCGTCATACAGCGAGGCATTGCTGACATCCATGCCGGTCAGACGCGCCATCATGGTCTGGTATTCGTAGATCAGCTGCAGGGTGCCCTGGCTGGCCTCGGCCTGGTAGGGGGTATACGCCGAGTAGTATTCACCCCGGGTGGTAATCGCCCATACCGCCGCCGGGACATGATGCTGATAGGCACCGGCACCCACGAAATTCAGCGGCACCCCGTCCTGCGCCGCACGCTCGCGCATCAACCGGCCGACCTGCATTTCGTTCATGCCCGCCGGTACCTGCCGGAGCACCGACTGCTTCAGCCCGGCGGGAATTTCGTCAAACAAGTCTTCGATCTGCTCGACCCCGATGGTCTTGAGCATCGCTTGGACATCGGATTCGGAGTGCGGAATAAAAGGCATGGGGCACCAGGCAACGGGTCTTGTAAATGACGACTGCCGGACACGACGGGCGGCCGGCAGTATTGAAACGATCAGCCGGGAAGGATCAGTGATCTTCCGATTCGATCAGCTCGGCATAGGCATCGGCATCAAGAAGCTCGTCCAGCTCGGCGCGGTCGCTGACCTTCAGCAACACCACCCAGCCGGCGCCATAGGCATCTTCATTGATGATTTCCGGCTGATCCAGCAGGGCCGCATTGACTTCCACCACCTCGCCCGAAACCGGCGCGTAGATATCGGAAGCAGCCTTGACCGACTCGACCACGGCCAGACCGGCACCGGCCTGAAGGCTGGCACCGACTTCCGGAAGTTCGACATAGACCAGGTCACCCAGCTGTGACTGGGCATGGTCGGAAATGCCGACCCGGACCAGGCCGTCGTCTTCGATACGCGCCCATTCATGGGATTTCAGAAATTTAAGATCGCCGGGGATCTCGCTCATAATCTGGGGTCCAATCGCTGAAGTTGAATAAAGTCGGGTTGAAACTGGCGACAAGCCATCTGCAAGTGTAACGGCTCGCCGCGCAGGGGAGAACGGATGGCGCCGATCAGATGCCCTCGCAGGGCTTCCCGTCGCGCACAAAGGGGTATTTGACCTGCCGCACCGGCAACTCTCGGCCGCGGATATCGACCCGCACATCGCCCAGCTCGCCGGCAGGCACCCGCGCAAAGGCGATCGAGCGCTGCAAGGTCGGCGAAAACGTGCCGGACAGGATCTCGCCCTCACCGGCGGCCGTCAGCACTTTCTGGCCATGCCGCAGCACACCCTTGCCGTCCAGTACCAGTCCGATCAGCTGTCGCGGCACGCCAGCGGACCGCTGAGCCTCCAGCGCGGCGCGCCCGACAAAGTCGCGTCCCTCGTCCAGCGATACGGTCCAGGCCAGACCGGCCTCCCAGGGCGTGACCGTCTCGTCCATGTCCTGGCCGTAAAGATTCATGCCGGCTTCCAGCCGCAGGGTATCGCGGGCGCCCAGACCGGCGGGGGCCACGCCGGCCGCCAGCAGGGCCTGCCAGAAGGCTTCGGCCTGACCGGCCGGCAAAATGACCTCGAAGCCGTCCTCGCCGGTATAACCGGTACGGGCGACAAACAGATCGAAACCCTCCAGCCCCCTGGCCTGACGGGCGGCGAACTTGCCCAGCCCGGCGATGGCCTCCTGCGATTCGGCACTCAGCAGGCCGATGACCTTCTCCCGGGCCTGCGGCCCCTGGATGGCGATCATCGCGAAATCCGGGCGCTCCTTCACTTCGACGTCAAAGGCCCTGGCGCGGGCCTGCAGCCAGGCCAGATCCTTGTCGCGGGTGGAGGCATTCACCACCAGCCGGAAATGCCGCTCGTCCAGGAAATACACAATCAGATCGTCGATCACTCCGCCCTGCTCATTGAGCATGCAGGAGTACAAGGCCTTCCCCGGACGCTTCAGCTTGTCGACGTTGTTGGCCAGCAGATACCGCAGAAATTCCCGGACCCGCTCGCCATGCAGATCGACTACCGTCATGTGCGAGACATCGAACATGCCGGCCGCCTGGCGCACGACATGATGCTCGTCCAGCTGCGAACCGTAATTGATCGGCATGTCCCAGCCGCCGAAATCCACCATGCGGGCGCCGGCCGTCCGATGACTGGCGTTGAGAACGGTCTGTGCGGTCATGAGCGGATATCCCAGGGCAAAGGAGGCGATTATCGCCGTTTACGGGGCCGGATATCAAAGACTCTCAACGGTTTGCGGCAGCAGGGCACAAACCCTGACTGCAAAATCACCTTGCAAAACCCTTCCGCAGGCTGAATCATCGCCCAATGAACGCCACATCCTCAGCCGGCCAGGCTCATGTCGACACCGGTTCATCGCCGCCCAGGCTGATGCTGAGCGGCGACTGGACCCTGGCCAGCTATCCCGAATTGCTGCAGACCTGCGAGGCCATCCAGAGCCAGATCACCGCCCAGACCGTCATCGACCTCGACGGACTCAGCCGCCTGGATACCGCCGGCGCCGACCTGATCAACCAGCTGTGCGAGCCCATTCCCGCAGCCGAGCGCTGGTCGGACCACGAGCACCAGCCCGGCGGACGGCTGGCCATGCTGCGACTGGTCGCCCAGGCGCGGCAAGGCTACGGTCCGCCGCCACCGCCGCCAGGCCGCCGGACCCTGACCGACGGGCTGGCCCATATCGGCGAGGTCATGGCCGGCATCGGCCAGACCACGGTCCAGCTGCTGGGCTTCGGCGGTCTGGTGCTGGCCTCGCTGGCCCGCGAGGTGAGCCACCCTTCACGCTGGCGGCTGACCGCACTGAACGCGCAGATCGAGCAGACCGGCTGGAATGCCATTCCCATCGTCGCCCTGCTGACCTTCATGGTCGGAGCCGTGGTCGCCTTTCTGGGCGCCACCGTGCTGAAGGACTTCGGTGCCACCATCTATACCGTCGACCTGGTCGCCTTCTCCTTCCTGCGCGAGTTCGGGGTACTGCTGACCGCCATCCTGCTGGCCGGCCGGACCGCCAGCGCCTTCACCGCCCAGATCGGCTCGATGCGGGCCAATCAGGAAGTCGATGCCCTGCGCACCCTGGGCCTGGATCCGGTCGCGCTGCTGGTCATCCCGCGCGTGCTGGCCTTGCTGATCTCGCTGCCGGCCCTGACCTTTATCGCGATGCTGGCCGGCTTGTGCGGCGGCGCCATGGTCTGCAGCCTGACTCTGGATATTTCGCCGACCATGTTCCTTGGTCTGCTGCACAGCGATATCCCGGTGGCCAATTTTCTGGTCGGCCTGGTCAAGGCGCCGATCTTCGCCTTCGTGATTGCCTTGATCGGCTGCCGCGAAGGCTTCCGGGTCAGCGGCAGCGCCGCCTCGGTCGGCGCCCACACCACCTCCAGCGTGGTGCAGTCGATTTTCGTGGTGATCCTGCTGGATGCGCTGGCCGCCCTGTTCTTTATGGAGATGGGCTGGTGAGCGGCAGCGGCGCAATCATGCCGGGCACGGCCAGGCCCGCGACCTCTGGCACCGGCACGGAGGATCAGGATGTCGTCGTCGCCATCCACGATCTGCGCAACCAGTTCGGTCCCCAGGTCGTGCACGACCATCTGGATCTGCAGATCCGCCGCGGCGAAATCCTCGGCGTGGTCGGCGGCTCCGGCACCGGCAAATCGGTGCTGCTGCGCTCCATCATCGGACTGCAGCCACCGACCCAGGGCGAGGTCCGGGTGTTCGGCGAGGATCTGCTGAGTCTGGATACCGAAGCCCGCGAGAAACTGGAGCAGCGCTTCGGCGTGCTGTTCCAGAACGGTGCCCTGTTCTCCTCGCAGACGGTGATCGAGAACATCGCGATGCCGATGATCGAGCATGCCGGACTCGATCGCGTGCAGGCCACGCAGCTGGCCCATCTGAAACTGGCCCTGGTCGGTCTGACCCGCGAGGCCGCCAACAAATATCCTTCCGAACTGTCCGGCGGCATGGTCAAGCGCGCAGCGCTGGCCCGTGCGCTGGCGCTGGATCCCGAAATCCTGTTTCTGGACGAGCCTACCGCCGGGCTGGATCCGATTGCCGCCGCCGCCTTCGACCAGCTGATCCAGACCCTGCGCGATGCCCTGGGTCTGACCGTGTTCCTGGTCACCCATGATCTGGACACGCTCTACACCATCTGCGACCGGGTCGCCGTGATTTCACAGAAGCGGGTCCTGGTCTGCGCGCCGCTGGACCAGGTCGCCGAAACACCCGATGCCTGGGTGCAGGCTTATTTTCACGGTCCCAGAGGACGTGCGGCCGAAGCCGCCTCGCTCCGGGCATCCACACGACAGGTAGACTGATGGAAACCCGCGCGCATCACGTGCTGATCGGACTGTTCACCGTACTGACGGTGACGGCCTCCCTGCTGTTTGCCCTGTGGCTGGGCCATGCCGGCGGCAACGAAAAGCAGAACACCTACCGGATCATCTTCCGCGAATCGGTCAACGGACTCTCGCAAGGCGCCGCCGTCCAGTACAACGGCATCAGTGTCGGCGACATACGCAAACTGCAGCTGGATCCGGCCGATCCGCGCCGGGTCATCGCCATCATCCGCGTCAATGCCAGCACGCCGATCAAGCAGGACACCCACGCCAAGCTGATGCTGACCAGTGTCACCGGCGGCGCGGTGATCATGCTCAGCGGCGGCAGCCCCGACTCGCCCTCGCTGGAACCCGTCGACCACGAACCGCCGACCATCATCGCCGACCGCTCGCCCCTGAGCCGCCTGCTGAACAACGGCGAAGACATGATGACCTCGATCAACGAGATCGTGGCCCGGGTCAACCGCATGGTGTCGCCAGACAATATCCGGCATATCAATCAGACCCTGGCCAATCTGGACACCATCACCGGCGCGGTCGCCTCCCAGCGCCAGGATCTGCATGACCTGGTCGGCCAGCTGACCGACATCACCGGCCAGACCCGCCAGCTGATCCAGCAAAGCCAGAGTCTGGTCACCCATACCGATCAGCTGCTGCAGCACCAGGGCACCCAGATCATGGACCACAGCCAGCAGACCCTGGACAACCTGCAGCACATCACGGCCACGCTGGACCAGCTGCTGAGCCGCAATCAGGGCGCGCTGGACCGCGGCATGCAAGGGGCCGCCGAACTGGGGCCGGCCATCCACCAGCTGCAGCGCAGCCTGATCGACCTGCGCCAGTTCACCGGCCAGCTGAAAGCCAATCCCTCCAGCCTGTTGCGGGGCGAGGACCAACGCAAGGAATTCGTACCGTGAAGCCGATGACTGCCACTGTCGCCCGTCTGGGCACCCGACTGGCCGCACTGCTCGGCGTGATCAGCCTCGGCGCCTGCTCGGTACTGCCCCGTCCTGATCCGCCGACCGTCTACGCCCTGCCTCAGCCGCAGGCCCCCGCCTCGACGGTGACGACAGTACCGGAGCCGGAGTGGTCACTGCAGATCGCCACGCCGCTGGCGCCGGCCGCCGTCAATCGCAGCGCCATCACCGTGCTGCCGCGTCCCGACCTGGTCAACAATTATCGCGGTGCCCGCTGGAGCGATCCCGCACCGATCCTGTTCCGCGACGCGCTGGTCCGCCGCCTGCAGCTCAGCCATCCCGGCGCCGTGATCACCAGCGATGACAGCGACGTGCCGACCCGCTACAAGCTGGTAGGTCGGCTGGATGCTTTCCAGAGCGAATACCGCAACGGCCAGCCGCAGATCGTCATCCATTATCAGGCCCAGCTGCTGGGGGGAGATGCCCAGAGCGCCGTGGCCGTCCGCCGCTTCGATATCAGTCTGGCGCCCGGTTCCACAGCAGTCGGCGATGTGGTGGCCGGGTTCGGTCAGGCCGTGCAACAGCTGGATGGGCAAGTGCAAGCCTGGCTGAATGCGGTGATCCCCGCCTCGCCCCCGAGTGCCAGCGCGGCATCGCCCACGCCCTGACATGTCTGTCGCTTGCGCGGCGCTGAAGGAATAGCCCCCTCTGCGCCGGCACCGGCCGCCCAGCGGCCGTGAAGGCTACTATCAGGTGCTTGCCTGACCTGGGCACCGCCGGGCACCATCAAGCCGATTTGTCCGGCACCTCGGCACCCGCTCGCGGATGCATCCAGCTCCGGACGCAAGTCCACGTCGGCAGCGCTCGGTCAACCGCCGCGGATAGCTGGACGGTCCCGGCTGAAACGCCCTCGCCCTCACCGCTCAAGCCAGTCGCCTGCGGACCCAGGGCCGGGCGAGGAGACCGCGGTCAGCCCGACCATCACCTTAGTTTTCTGGTGCCTCTGTCCGGCCTGGCTTCCCCTGCCAGAATCCACGCGCAGCCTGCCGACCGGGCCGCAAGCCGCCTGCCGTTTGCCCAAAGCCGTGCAAACATTGACAATATCCGGTCCTGGACCGGTCAAGCGTCACCGTTCCGCCTTCCGTTTGTCAGCCGAGAACCCGCCAACATGAGCGAACGCGAAACGATGGAATATGATGTGATCGTGGTTGGTGCGGGCCCGTCCGGCCTGTCCTTCGCGATCCGCATGAAACAGCTCAAGCCCGAGCTGAACATCTGTGTCATCGAAAAAGCCTCTACCGTCGGTGCCCAGATCCTGTCCGGTGCCGTGATCGAGCCGCAGCCGCTGGATGCCCTGCTGCCCGGCTGGCGCGAAGCGCCGCCGCCGATCTGCATCCCGGCCACCGAAGACGAGTTCTGGCTGCTCAACCAGACCGGCGGCCGCAAGCTGCCCCTGCCGCCCGGCATGCACAATCATGGCAACTTTATCGTGTCGCTGGGCGCCATGTGCGCCTGGATGGCCCCGCAGGCCGAAGCCCTGGGCGTGGATGTGTTCCCGGGCTTTGCCGCCAGCGAAACCATCACCCGCGAAGACGGCTCCGTCGCCGGTGTCCGCATCGGTGACATGGGTGTCGCCAAGGACGGCAGCCACAAGGCCGGCTATACCCAGGGCATCGACATCACCGCCAAGCTGACCGTGCTGGCCGAAGGTGCCCGCGGCCATCTGAGCAAGCGCCTGATCAAGCAGTTCAAGCTGGACGAAGGTCACGACCCGCAGACCTATTCCATCGGCATCAAGGAACTGTGGCAGGTGCCCGCCGGCCGCGTCTCGCCCGGCAAGATCGTGCACAGCGTGGGCTGGCCGGCCGACACCCAGACCTATGGCGGCAGCTTCCTGTATCACCTGGATGGCGATCGCATCGCTTTGGGCTATGTCAGCGGCCTGGATTACAAAGACCCCGAATACAAGCCCTGGGAAGCCTTCCAGCAGTGGAAGAACCACCCCATGGTCAAGGAGCTGCTGGAAGGCGGCAGCATTCTTTCGGCCGGTGCCCGCGCCATCGTCACCGGCGGCTGGCAGTCCCTGCCCACCGTGGAAATGCCAGGCGCCATCCTGATCGGCGATACGGCCGGCCTGCTGAACGTACCCAAGATCAAGGGCACCCACCAGGCCATCCGCAGCGGCATGCTCGCCGCCGAACACGTCGCAGACACCTTGCAAAGCACCGGCTGGGATGCTCGCCTGCGTGACTCCGAAGTCATGGCCGAGCTCAGGGAAGTCCGCAATATCAAGCCCGGCTTCAAGAAAGGCTTCTGGTTCGGCATGCTCAATGCCGCCTGGGAAACCGCGGTCAAGGGCCGCTCGCCCTGGACCCTGAAAAACAAGCCCGACTGGGCTTCGCTTTACAAGGTCGGCGAACACGAAGCACCGAAACGCGACTATGTCGAGCGCACCCTGGCCCCGCGTGACCGTCTGGCCGGCGTCTACTTCGCCGCCACCGAGCACGAGGAAGACCAGCCCGTCCATCTGCAGGTCACCGATCCGTCCGTCTGCGTGGAGCAGTGCGCCCGCGAATACGACAACCCCTGTACCCGCTTCTGCCCCGCCGGCGTCTACGAGATCGTCGAGGAAGAAGCCGGCAAGCGCCTGCAGATCAACGCCGCCAACTGCGTGCACTGCAAGACCTGCGATATCAAGGACCCCTACCAGATCATCAACTGGGTCACCCCGGAAGGCGGTTCGGGTCCCAATTACCAAAATCTGTAAGTACCAGTTCAAGGCATCTTGGCAACAAATCGACACATGCTCCCGGCCTGCGTATCTAAAGCCGGGAGCATTTGATCAAGCTGATCGCCAAGTACAACAGCTGGGCAGCACCATTCGACATTAACCGCGCTCATCTGCCATGGTCTCGGTGAAGTCGGCTGGACTTTCGACCAGCCTCCATCAAGTCGTTTGGCGATGAAGACAAGAAAGCGCACTGATGCCCTTTGATCAATCCTTGCAAAAATCCGACTATCCGCAACGTTTGGCATGGATCAGCACCTGGGATATTCGCTGCGGGATTGCCGAATACTCCCGCTTTCTACTTGAACATTGGCCCAGACAAGAACAGCCGATCGTGCTTTTCAATGATACCCGCGCAGACAAGTCGGAAATGCGACTGGGTAGCAATGCAGTGATATCGCACCCTTGCTGGATCCCAAGCGACGATGCATCTCTGACTTCACTCTTTAAGGCATTGGAGGAATACCGGCCCGACCATCTGGTTGTTCAACACCAACCTGGCCTCATTACCTGGCAAGGCCTCGGCAAACTGCTGGAGTTCACCAAGTCCAGAGCCATCCCTTGTACCGTCATGCTGCACAATGTGCAGAATCTGGCGATTCAATCCGATGTCAATGAGCTCACAAAACCACTTGTCGCAATTAGACATCTCTTGGTTCACACCAATGCAGACAAGAAGAGACTTGCTGACATAGGTATTCGTGGCAATGTCGCGGTGTTTCCGCATGGTGCGATCGCCAATGCCGTGACCACGGTACCTGCCCGCTCCATTACAAAAGACACAAAGGAAGTGCTGATTGGAGCCTACGGCTTCATGCTTCCACACAAAGGCTTTTTGGAGTTGGTCAAGGCCGTGGGCAAACTGAGCGCCGAATGGCAGAACATTCGGCTTAGAATGGTGACATCCCAGTATCCTATCCCCGAATCCGAGGCTTATCTGAAGCAATGCAGGGATGCCAATTCGTTACCTGACAAACAAGTCGAGTGGCATACCGACTACCTTCCCAATCAACAGTCACTGGATCTTTTGCGTGATTGTGATCTTATCATCATGCCTTATCTCGAAACCACAGAATCGGCCAGTGGTGCATTACGCAACGCCCTTGCTTCACGAGCTCCAGTAATGGTTTCACCTATCGCCTTCTTTGATGAGGCAGGCCCTGCCGTATTGCGAGCCAATGGTCGCTGCGCTGACGCCTTGGCCATTTCCATCCGGGATGCCTTGATGGATTTAAGCCTCCGAAAACGTGTAAAAAGCAATGCTCGCCGCTGGCTGCGCGCCCGTGATTGGGCAAAAATGAGCCTAAAGCTTCACGGAATGATCGCCGGTTGAACGCCTTGTCATCCTTGGGTATCAAAGCCTCCCAAGCAATACCGCACACCAGAAACCCAGATCACCGGCCCGGGTCTGTCGATACAGATGCATCCGGTAAAAACCGACCAGCCGTCCAAACAGTCCGCTTTCGCGCAGCTGCCGATAAGCCCGAAGGCTCGCCGCCGACTCCGCACTCAGCCAGGACTCCATCGCAGTCAGTGCGGGCAGATTGATATCGTTCCAGCGCCGATAACTGCCTCCCAACATCTGGCCGAAACGCCGCCAGCGCTGACGCCAGCCCAGCGCCGCACCGATCACATTGCTGCCGTGCTGGCGATAACTGATCGATGGCTGCTGATCGTAATACACATGTCCCCCAGCCCCGGTCACCAGCAGGTACGCCCACCAATCATGTGACACCACGGGCTGATCATCCGGCGTCGCGGCCAGCAACCGCATCGCCGCCGCATTGACCACCATGGTATTGGCGCCCGCCAGACTCTGGACCAACGCATTGCGAAACGAGGGCGGCCGCCCGAAATACATGGACAGACCACAAGCCCTCCCCTCCATATCGATCAGCCGGCTGCGACCACAATACAAGGCCGGCTTCTTCTCCGGCCACCGCTGCAAGACTTCGATGGCCCGCTGCAGCTTGTCCGCATCCCAGACATCATCCTGATCGCAGAACGCGAAATACTCCGCCTGCCCCGCCGCGGCCCGCAGCACCGACATAAAATTTGCCGCATAGCCCTTGCCCGGACCGCGCAGCAATTGCACCTTCTCCGCACCATGCTCCGCGCGAAACGCCTCCAGCTGCGCCAGCGTGCCATCCGTCGAACCATCATCCGAAGCCAGCAGACGCCAGTTTCCCCAGGTCTGCGCCGCAATCGACGCCAGCTGCGCCGGAAGAAATGCCGCCCCGTTCCAGGTGCACAACAAAATCGCCACACTGGAGGCCCGGGTCTCAGTCATCAACTTGCTCGCTTCGCTTTCCGTCATGCAAAGCATCATGCATCACTATGCAACCTTTATCAGCGTGATCAAGCAAGCCAAGCCTTATGGTTTCATGACCTGTACAAACCCTCATGCCGGACCCTATGCCTGATGGAGAAAAGCCTCAACCATGGCCATGGAACCCCGAGGGTCATGCCTTGCCGACATACCACCAAGCGTTTCCCAGCCAGCGCCGCATCTTTCTGGGAAAGCGCAAGCGGTCCTTCTGGACCGTTCGAAGAGGGCGAGCCGCATCTTCCTGCAAGTCCTCGACAACCGACTCCGGCGTGCAAAACAGCTGCATCTGCCAATCCCAGTAAACGGGATACAGAATCAAGGCCCCCGCAACCAGAGCATCCAGCGTCAGCTCACGCTCGCGCCAAGGCAAAGGAGCCAGTACATCCTCGGTAAGACCCCAGCCAGCGTAGAAGGGCTTGCCATAGGTCACCACTTCACGGCCACGCAGCAAGGCATCAAAACCTGCCAGTGACGACAAGGTATGCACCTCATCCGCCGCCTCGATCAAGGACAGCACATCGGAATGGGCATCGACGATATCTGCCAGTTGTGCAGCCTCGATCAATCCCTTGCGATTGCCTGACAACACATCCGGATGCGGCTTGTAGACAATAAAGGCCTCGGGCCGGCGACGCCTGACTTCCAGCAGCAAATCCTCGGCCGAGGCAAAGCGCCCCGTACCAAACCGGATCGAAGCATCATCCGCCACCTGTCCCGGTACCAGCACCACCCTGGCGCCCGCCGGAGCCGTCCAGAGCGGACGCCTGCGTCCCAGGTTGTACTTGGTCACCCCTGCCTTGCAGACCTGTTCGCGCAAGCGGGCAGCGCGCTGCAACAGCTGGGGCGTGAAAACCTGATGATTGAGAATATCCGACAAGTCGCTCGGCCCACGCGCATCAAAATACAGTCGCTGCCGATCGATCACCTGGCTGCGTGGAGCGACCATATCCGAGCCCAGCCCGCAGGAATGGAAAAAGCCATCCTCGATGCGGTAGACCGGAATATCCGCAGGAACATCCTCGGCCGGCTTGCCGCCCCAGACAATGGCCTGATCGCAGGAACGCAATTCACTGCCCTGCTTGATCCAGCGTAGCCGGCCCAAGCCCGCACCAAGATACGCCGCCGCAAAACGACGCTTCCACAGCTGGAAACGCAATATCGCCGGCTGGTCCATATCCGCAAAACGACGCCGCACCTGCTGCTGCAAAGCCAAGGACTCAAGCAGCAGCTCGAGTGAACCCGCCCCCTGGCCGGATGGATGCCGATAACGCGCCAGTCGCCGATAGACCAGATGAAACAATTGCGGCAAACCGAGGGAAACCTTGGCAAGCGTGGCGGCCGCCGCATGATCCTGAGTCAAACCCCAACCGGCATAGTGAGCGCCCCCATAGATATGCAAGGGGCAGCCGGCCAGCAAGGCAAGCCAGCCCTCGTCGGCATCCACGGTATAAGCGGCGGAGACCTGTTGCAGAATCGCCGACAAGTCCAGTCCATGTGGCAAAAGCCGATAGGACGACTTCAGCGTGGCCGACTGACGCGCCAGCCAGCCAGTCCCCTCGGCCGACGGCCATACCCATATCTCGGCCTTGTCCGCCAAAGCCGCTTGCAAAGCTTGCCGAGCAACACGATCACCGCGCCCTGGCTGGTCAAAGACCAGCACCGGAGCCACCGCCTTTTGCGCCGCCGACCAGGTACGGGCACCGCTGATCGAAGTACCGACAGCCAGAACCGCTTGCATCAGACTAGACCGATGCTCGTCTAGAGAACCGTCATCACCGGCGCTGACCATCCGCATCATCGCCGCGCGCAAAGACGCTTGCCGCGAAACTGCCGGAGGCAGTTCGAACCATGTGAGGCACGGCCCTTCCCGGCGTGGCCACAACACCCCCGGATATCGCTTGAGTCTGCTCATCAACTGGCCGTCAATCTGCCATCAGACGTTCGACAAAGGCATCCACCACCTCGAAATGCTGTTCCCAGCTGGGCGGCTGATAGCCTTGCAGCCGCTGTAGTTGAGCCGCCCGGAGCGGACTCTCTGGCTGCGCATATTCCGTCACCAGGCGCGCCCAGCCCGGACCATCCAGCGGATCCAGATACTCCGGAATATCTCCGGCAATCTCATGAAACACGCCAAGGTCACTGGCAATCACCGGCACGCCCAGCTGCAAGGCCTCGACCAGCGGCATACCATAGCCTTCGACAAACGAGGGAAACACCAGCGCCTGGGCATGCTGCAGATACAAATGCAGCCGCTTGTCAGAACACTCCGACTCTTCGATCACCTTGCCTTTCAGAACCTCGCAGCGCTCCAGCATATCCACCACATTCTCGCACTCCCAGCCCCGCCGCCCAATGACCACCAAGGTCGGCGCCTGATCCCCCAAGCGCTCGACCAGATCCCGCCACACATGCAGCAGCATCCAATGATTCTTGCGCGGCTCGATGGTGCTGAGCATCACGAAATAGGGCTGGTCCAGTGGCCGCTCGCCGAGAAAGCTGACCGGCGTGCCGCCGGCAAGCAAAGCGGTCACCATAACGGGGACGGCACATCCCAGACGAGGTGCCGTCAATTCGATGGAGTGCGCGGTGTCGGCCGAGTTGGCAATGATGCCCGCCGACCTTTTCATGGCCACCGTCATCCGACGGGACTGAGCCGGCAGCACGCCAGGCCGACAGTACTCAGGATGGGTCAAGGGAATCAGATCATGGATCAGTGCGACCACCTTGATACCACGTCGTGCGAGGCCGTCGTAGTAGCGATCAAACTCGATGCCGGAGTGGGCGGTATGCAATAACAGACCAGATACTTTTGCCGTCCAGGGAGCCTCCAGCACCGCGGCAACGACATGCCACTGCAAGGCGCGTTTCAAATGTCGCCCAGACTCACCCATCAGAAGGGCAAACAGCTGACGTGATCGAGACGCGCTCAGTATCGTATAAAACCCCTTCTCCGCCAGAACCGCCCGGGCATGAGCCCCGTAATGCCGGACATAGGCCAGACTGACACGGTCCACGCCCGTTGGCAGCAGCCCCTGAATGGCCCGGTCCACCAGGCGAGTCACATCTAGATATATCTGCGGCACCGCAGCTCCAGCCCGTCAACTAAACAGCCCACAGTCTAAAGCAGGCAATAGCCCCGCCCCAGCCTTGAGCGAACGGATCTGCGTCGAAATTTGCCCCCCGCCATGACATACTCCCTCGACGTTACCCTGACCATAGGTTTGCCCAACGCATGCGTCGTACCACCTCCTGGCTAGCGTTAGCCTTTGCCCTGTCCAGCTCGCTAGCGCTGAGCGGATGTGCCGGCATTCCTACTTCCGGCCCTTCGACCAAAGACATCAACAATGTTGCCAAGCAGACCAAGGCAGCGGGCATTCAGATTGTCGATGTCAACGAAGCCGTCGCACAAAAGCTGTTGAATGAGCGCCAGCAAGACGATTTCACGCGGACCCTGGGCACAAAACCCAGTTTCCAGCAGCAGTTTGGGATTGGTGACACGCTGGATATTTCCATCTGGGAAGCGCCTCCCGCGACGCTGTTCGGTGCCTCCTCCGCTGATGGCAGTGCCATGTCCGGCACCTCTCATGTCACCAATTTGCCTGTGCAGATGATCGATGCCAATGGCAAGGTCAATGTGCCTTTTGCCGGCGAGATCACGGCCGCAGGAAAAACGGCGGTCCAACTTGAGCAGCTGATCGCCAACCGGCTCAAGGGCAAGGCCAACCAGCCGCAGGTACTGGTTCGTCTGGGACGCAACAGCAACTCCTATGTAACGGTGATGGGAGATATTCCCAACAGTGCGCGAATGGAGCTGACCCCCAAGGGCGAACGCATTCTTGACGCCGTCGCCAGTGCCGGTGGTATTCGTCAGCCCATCAACAAGATGACAGTGCAGGTCACTCGCGGGGACAAGGTTGTCTCCCTGCCGCTGGAAACCGTGATTCGCGAGCCCAAGGAAAATGTTCCGCTGAAAGCGGACGATGTCGTCACCCTGCTTTATCAGCCCTACAGCTTCACCACCTTGGGAGCGGTCGGCCAGACCCATGAGGTCAACTTCGAGGTCCAGGGCATTACCCTGGCACAGGCGCTGTCACGCTCCGGCGGCCTGGAAGACTCCCGCTCCGATGCCCGTGGCGTGTTTGTATTCCGTTTTGAGAAGCCTGACGCGCTGCCTTGGCCCAACCAGCCAGTCAAGGCTCGCGCAGATGGTCGGGTCCCCGTCATCTATCGTTTCAACCTGAAGGATCCGACCAGTCTGTTTGTCGCTCAGACCTTTATGATGGACGACAAGGATATGTTGTATATCTCCAATGCCCCGATTGCCGATATGCAGAAGCTGATGAATATCATCTTCTCCTTCGTCTATCCGATCACCAATATCGGCGTAATCGCTCGTTAAGCCTGCCGGGCGTGTATGGCCCGTGCCATGCACGCCCGCACAACAGAAGATGCCGCCGTGAACTCCATGCATATCTGCATCGACGGCCACAATCTGGCCATGCCTCAAGGGACAGGCGTAGCAACCTACGCCCGCAACCTTGCCAATACGCTGCGTACCATGGGTAACTCGGTATCAGTACTTTTCGGCGCCCCCATTTCCAGCAATACCTCTGCGTTGCTTAAGGAAGTATCGTTCTACGACTATCTGGCGAATGGCAGCAAGCCCCTGCCCTTCCTCCCTGACCTGAAACGTTACCTGAGTGACGCCTTCCGTGCCCCGCGAGGCATGACGGCCTATCCGATTCCGGATACCGCCTATGTTGAAAAACGCGTATTTCAAAGGCGCCTGCCACAGCAGGCCAACATCCTGAATGCAGACAATCTCTATGTGATGGCCCGTCAGTATTTCTCCAGGCATGGCCGCTTTATGGAAATACGACTCCCCCCTGAGATACAGGTCATGCACTGGACCTATCCTCTACCTATCAAGGCTGCGGGTATTCCCAACTATTATACGATCCATGACCTGATTCCCCTCAAATTGCCGTATACCAATGTGTATTCTCGCGGAAGCTACTATCGGCTGATACGTGAATGCATCAAAGCAAGTACGCGTATCTGCACAGTATCTGAGTGCTCCAAGGCCGATATCGAGCTGTTCTATCCAGAGGCAAAGGGCAAGGTGGTCAATACCTATCAGTGCTCAGACATGGCCGCGGCTGAGGATAATCATGCTAGGACTTTCGCACTAGCCGGGCGCAATCCCTACGGTCTGGTGCCCGGTGGCTACTTCCTATATTTCGGCGCCATCGAGCCCAAAAAGAATGTAGGGCGCCTGATCGAGGCCTATCTTCAATCGGGCATCGAAACCCCGCTGCTGATCGCCGGCAAGAAAGCCTGGCAAGCCGATCAGGAGCTTGCCACATACGAGGCGCTGGCCAAGGTCGACCCCCAGATCAAGGAGCGGATCCGGTTGCTGGGCTATGTTCCCGAACATCTGCTGGCTGAACTGCTGAGCTCCGCCAAGGCTGTCTTGTTCCCGTCACTGTACGAGGGCTTTGGCCTGCCCGTACTGGAGGCCATGCAGCAAGGCGTGCCGACCTTGACCAGTGGAGAAGGTGCGCTGCGCGAAGTAGCCGCCAATGCGGCCATATGCGTGGATCCATTCAGTATCGAGTCGATTTCCGAGGGGATACGAGCTATCGACCACAGTGAGGCCACGCGGCATCAACTCAGCCTCGCTGGGAAAGTCCAGGCCAGTCTGTTTGGAGCCTCACACTATCAGTCCAGACTCGAATCGCTGTACCTATGAAGCATGACGCGATCCCCACCGAAGCCATCGTTCGGAACATCCACCACTCGCTGAGCCTCCTTATTCAAGGACCTATCGCAACAGGTGAAATCCAGCCGCTGTCATCGGCCATCGCGCGCTATCGCAAGGAGTTTCCGTCAGCGGCAATCATCGTCGCGATATCGCCCAGTTCCAGCCAAACAAATGAGCAGCTCATAGATATAAGCCGGCAGCTTGCCGAGATTGCCGACACCGTCACCATTGCTGAAAGGTGCCCCCCATTGTCTCCCGTCAAATCAGGCATCGGGCCGAATTACTTCAATCAGCAAAGAGCCGCTGCCCAGGCTGGCCTTAAGCACATCACGACAGCATATACCTTGCGCATACGGTCCGACATGCTGGAAATCCGGAAAGCGATCGTAGACCACTATGCAGCTAACTTTGACCGACCTCGTGGCCCTTTCCCGGTGCTGCATCAAAGGATTCTGATCGCTCCTTATTTCACCTTGAATCCTCTGACAAACGAAAGGCTGTGCTTTCATTTCAGCGACTGGCTCCATCTTGGTCGGACCGAGGATTTACGCCGCATATGGACAGTGCCGCCCTACCCCGAAGAATACAGCGACTACTACCGTCCTGACCTTGAAGATTCCAAGGAAAGCGACGAGACGAGAAAATTCCGCTCCCGGCTGGCAGTAGAACAACATCTATATTTCAGCCTGCTGGCCTCGACCTATCCACAGTTGTGGCTGAGTCACCACTCCGATCAGCGGAGTGCAATCCCGAGCCTTCAGGCATTGGCGGACAATTTCGTCATCGATGACATTCACAGGAGCCACGCAATACCCAGCAAGTATACCAACCTGCTCTCTGACCAAAGTCTTGAGATTACCTGCCTGACCTATGAGGACTGGATTCATCTGACAGATGGCAGAACGGCACTGGGTATTATCGATATCTTCAAGGGAAAGATAAGCGCTTCACTAGAGATGAAAAAAAGACTGCTAGCGGCCGTACGCATCCCCAGAAGTCGAGTAGCGGGAATCATCGTCAAAGCCATTACTCTTCTTGCCTATGCCTTTAGCGGGAATAAATCCAAAAAAAAACTACGCGAGTCACCCGGACTCTACTTCTACGATATCAAAAGCCATCCGGGAAAAATAATTTCCGCGCTTTTCTTTTTATGCACTAAAAATTGCTAGGGCAATACCCGCCACTGTCCAGGCAGATCATCCCGTAAATATGGCGACCCAGGCACCATCCTGAAGCGTGCTCACCAGCCCCCACTGGTAAAAGACGAGAGCATCAGCTCAAGCCCTTTCCCAGCAAAGAAGCCAACTTCTTAAAGCGCGGATATCAGGCACGACCCCATCTTGGGCCTTATGCGGTGTAATGTAAGCCTCCCCGAAGTTTGGACATCAATAACGAGAAACTTCGGCGAGTTGAGTCTCGTACCGTTGCCGGTACTCGACGGGGGTTAGGTTGTTCAAGCTGTCGTGGGATCGTTCTTCGTTGTACTCGATTTGCCAGTCCCAGGCCATATCGCGGACTTCGTCCAGCGAGTCAAACGGTAACAGTCAAGGATGCCTTCCCGGAAACTACGGTTGAAGCGTTCTACATAGCCGTTTTTCTGTGGCTTCCCTGGCGGCATGTAGTCAAGTGGATAGCGTGTTTTTCGCACCATTCCCCCAGTGCGCCACCGATGAATTCCGGTCCGTTGTCGACGCGTATCGACATGGGGAGTGGACGCCAGGTGTTGATCTGCTCGAGCACGCGGATGACCCGTGACGAAGGAAGTGATGTATCGACTTCGATGGCCAAGGCCTCGCGGTTGAATTCATCGATCAGGTTCAAGGTACGGAAGCTACGACCGTTGGTCAGGCGGTCGCTGGTGAAATCCATCGACCAGCCTTGATCTGGCGCCAATGGGGCTACCAGGGGCTGTTGGACCCTGGCAGGCAGACGATGCTTGACCCGGCGACGCAGGTTCAGGCCAAGCTGTTTGTACACCCGATACACCCGTTTGTGGTTCCATCGATGGCCTGCTCGCCGTGCGCGCATAAAGCATTTATGAAAGCCCCGCCGAGGACGACGCGCCACGCAATCGCGTAAAAAGGCCTCGATCACCGGATCATCAGCCGCCGGCCGGCCACGCTTCACGTAGTACCAACTGCTGCGCGGCAAGTCCACC
>JGI2924J29684_1078409_pt1 | contig 47653 bp, 40 predicted proteins | sample BenlonsequencITS_FD_29684 | JGI IMG/M metagenome (IMG submission 29684) | reverse complement strand
CGCGGTGGCATTCCATATATAGGACTCCAGCATCGAATCATGGCGCAGTCCCTGCAGCCGGATGCCGTATCGACTCAGGATGTTCATGTCGTACTTGGCATGCTGGCCCAGCTTGGCCAGCTCAGGGTTCTCCAGCAGCGGGCGCAGCTGGTCCAGTACCTCCTGCATCGGCAGCTGCTCGGGAGGCCGGCCGGCCTCCGGTTCCAGACCCAGCTGCAGTCCATCCGCCGGGGTCTGGGGATCGACATGGGCCAGCGGGATATAGCAGGCCTCGCCGGGGGCCACGGCCAGGCTGATACCGACCAGCTCGGCCTGCATCGAGTCCAGACCGGTGGTTTCCGTGTCGATGGCCAGCAGCGAGGCGGTACGGGCCTTGTCCAGCCACGTCTGCAAGGTCTCGGGCCGGGTGACCAGACTGTATTGCACCTTGACCGGTGCGGAGGCGGGGCTGGGCGAGGCAGGCGCCGACGCTGTTTCGGCTGCGGCCGGCATCGCCACATCGCCATCCAGTTCCCGCAAACCCTGCTTGAAATCGTAGCGGGTATAAAGCGCATGCAGGCGGTCACGGTCGGGCTGGCCCAGCACAAAGCTGGTAACCACGCCATCCAGGGGGACATCGGTCTTGATGGTTACCAGCTGGCGCGACAAGGCCAGGCCCGGCAGGGCCTCGCGCAGCGATTCGCCGATCTTGCCCTTGATGTCGCCGGCATGCGCGATCACGCCGTCCAGGCTCTGATATTCCGCCAGCCATTTGGCCGCGGTCTTGGGGCCGCATTTGGGTACGCCGGGGATATTGTCCGAGGTATCGCCGGTCAAGCTGAGGAAGTCGATGATCTGGTCCGGCCGCACGCCGAACTTGGCCATCACGGCGGCGTCGTCCATGGTGGTCTGGGTCATCGTGTTGACCAGCGAGATCCCGGGGCGGACCAGCTGGGCCAGATCCTTGTCGCCGGTGGAGATGATCACCTCGATGTCATGCGCGTGGGCCTGCAGGGCCAGGGTGCCGATCACGTCGTCGGCTTCGACGCCGGCTATCCTGAGGATCGGCACGCCCAGAGCGGCCACGATATCCAGCATCGGCTGGATCTGCGCCCTCAGATCATCCGGCATCGGCGGCCTTTGCGCCTTGTACTGGGGATATTGCTGATGACGAAAGGTCGGGCCGGAAGCATCGCTGACGAATACCAGATATTCGGGGCGTGCCGCCAGCGCGGATCGCAGCATGTTGACCACGCCGAACAGGGCGCCGGTCGGTTCGCCCTGGGCATTGGTCAAGGGCGGCAGCGCGTGGAAGGCGCGGTAGAGATAGGAGGAACCGTCAATCAGGATTAGCTTGCTCATGGCGGCATTCTCGCATGGCCGGACGACAGTCACGAATGATGCACACTTGTAAGAGTGTTCGGCCCGGGCTTGCAGTACCATAGGCGCCTGAAGTTCGGCTACGGGATACTGCCATGCGCAAGGCTGCGTTGTTGATTGCTTTTTCCGGTCTGCTGGCCGGGCCTGCCCTGGGTCTGGCCCAGTCCGCGTCGACGGCGACCTCGCCGCAGTTTGCGCCGCCGCCGCCGCCGCCCGGCATGAATGATCCCGGCGTCGATGCGAGCAAGCCGGCGGGGAAGGTCGCCGCAAGCTCCGGCAGCCACAGCAGTACCGACATGTCGGCCATCACGGTGCCCAGACCGGAGCGGGGCGAGATGTCGCCGGCCAGTCTGACACCGACCCGGATGGGCAGCGCTCCCGTGGTCCGTGATCCGGCGCATCCCGATGGTGCGCCGGCGGATGATCAGGCCGACGTGCAGACCAGCAAGCAGGGCGAGAATACGGTCCAGGAATTTCGTCGTGCCGGTCAGGTCTACATGGTCGTGATCACGCCGCGGTACGGGCCGCCGCAGACCTATTATGTCCATCCTCGCGATGCCGCCACCAACAATGGCGGCAGCAATGTGCGGCCGCCGATGTATACCTTGTTCCAATGGGGCAAGCCGCAGAAGCCGGTGGATCCCAACCATCCCGATGACAGCGATGACGGCGACTGATGCCATCGGCCGGTCTTCGCGCTGAAGGTCCTTGACCGCGCCTTGGTGGTGGTTCGCGCTGGGCTCGGCGGTGTTTGCCGCTTTGACGGCCTTGCTTGGCAAGGTTGGCGTGGCCGGCCTGCCCTCCAATCTGGCAACGTTGATTCGAACCCTGGTGGTGATCGTGGTCACGATCATCCTGATCACGGTTCGCGATGAATGGCGGCGTCCGGCGACGATTTCCTGGACCAGCTGGATGGCCTTGATACTCTCCGGTGCCGCCACCGGCCTTTCCTGGCTATGCTATTTCCGTGCCTTGTCGATGGCCCCGCTCAGCCGGGTCGCACCGCTGGACAAGTTGAGCGTGGCCTTGGTGATACTGTTCGGCATCGTGTTTCTGGGGGAGCGTCCGAGTGTGCCCCATTTGCTGGGGGGCGGGCTGATCGTTCTGGGCGTTCTGATGCTCGCCTGTTTTTGATGGCAGCGGCTGGGCACCGTTGCCCATGTCGTTCATGATGCTTTCCCGATAGGCGGCATCCGCAGGCCGGCCTGGTCATCCGGCATGGCCGACCCCGAACCTCCCTTCAATGCTTGCCACCCACTCGCTGCCAGCTTTCCTGACGATGCGGGCAGGTCGCGCCCTCCCTGAAGTCCAGTCATAGTCCAGCAACTTCCGGCTGGTGGATGGCCTGGCCGGCGAGACCGGGCCGGGGGCGCTGGCCAGTATCCGGCAGCGGCCCATCGCGATCCGGTCAGAACGGGCATGTCGGCTCGCCGAGTACGGAGATGCAGGCCGTGACACGACGCGATCCTTTGTCGGATGCATTTCACGGTTGACTCAGTCCATGCCTGCACGAAATGGAGGTATTTCTTCCATGCGGTAGTGTGTCGCATTCAGGGCGCTCGGTCGGCGGGTGATTCAGTGAGCGCCAATGTCCTCTATCCCCCTGAGACAGACGGGTTTGCAGTCGCTACACGCGTCTTCCCTGCAGTTTTTGATGGAGGCGTCCGGACGTCTTGTCCATTCACTCATGGTGCAGCAAGGGTTCAGTGTTTCATCACCTCTTGTTAGGCTGGTCGGCCGAAGCAGTGGTTGTTCCATGCTGCTTCGGCATTCATGGGGTTGGCGTTGTTTCGTTTTTATTTTATTTGGACGTCCATGATTTGGACGTCCGATGCGGACGCCCTGCGGACCACAAGTCATCAGGAGTTACAATTTTGAATTCTGCAATGCGCAATGCGGCAAGTGGTGAGCACTGGCTTGACCGCATCGGTATCCCGAAGCATCTGGCCTTCGGTTTTCTCGGCCTTCTGCTGTTCATGATCGGCGATGGTGTCGAAGCCGGCTATCTGACGCCCTTCATCACCTCCATGCATCTGCCGCTGTCGTCGGCGGCACTGATGTTCACCATGTATGGCGTCACCGTCTGTATTTCCTCCTGGTTGTCAGGGGCGCTCTCCGATATTTTCGGGCCGAAGCGGGTGATGTGGGTCGGACTGGCCATCTGGGCCTTCTTTGAAGTGATCTTCCTCGTCTTTGGTGCGGCCAAGGGCAATTACGAAGTCATGCTGATTGCCTATACCTTGCGTGGCTTTGGCTATCCGCTGTTCGCCTTCGGTTTTCTGGTGTGGATTGCCGCGGCGACACCCTCCAGTCGGCTGGGTTCGGCTGTGGGCTGGTTCTGGTTTGCTTTTGCCGGTGGTCTGCCGACCCTGGGTTCCCTGTTCGCCTCGATCACGATTCCGCTGATCGGCCAGATGGCCACCTTCTGGTGCTCTCTGGGACTGGTGGTGACCGGTGGTCTGATCACCCTGATCGGCACCCGTGATCATCGTGGTCTGCAGCGTGCGGAAGGTGCCAGCGAGAATCCGCTGAAGGTGGCCTTCGGCAGCATCTCGATCATGTGGCAGGAGCCTCGCGTGGCGATGGGCGGCATCGTGCGGATGATCAATACCTCCTCCGAATATGCCTTTCTGGTGATCATGCCCGGCTTCTTCACCCAGGTCATCGGTTTCTCGCTGACCGAATGGCTGCAGCTGCTGTCGGTCATGTTCATCAGCAATACCATCTGCAGCCTGCTGGCCGGTATCGGCGCTGACCGTTACGGCTATCGCCGGGTGATCGGGTTCCTGGGTGGTATCGGTTCGGCGATCTCGGTTCCGTTGTTCTTCTATATGCCGCAGTTCTTCAAGGACAACTTTGCCGTCGCCGCCGTGTTCGGCATCTTCTATGGCTTGACCTTGGGCAGCTTTACTCCGATGTCGGCACTGATGCCGCTGCTGACCCCCCGTCGCAAGGCCGCTGCGCTGTCGATCCTGGGTCTGGGCGCCGGTGCCAGCACCTGGTTCGGTCCGGGGATCGTCTCGATCTTCGAGGGTTCGGTGGGCATCAAGGGTGTGATCTGGATCTTTTCGGGCCTGTATGTGGTCAGCGCGATCCTGACCCGCTTCCTGGTAATGGCGCCGGAGTCCGAGCGCAAGGCGGCGGAAGTCGAAAGCCAGAGTGGTGCCGTGCTGGCGCACTGATTTCGCAGCCAGCAAGCCCATTCCACCCCGGGGAGTCTCTCCCCGGGGTTTTTTATGTCTGCTGATTGAGCCGGCTGCAGTGCGGGGAGATGGCAGGAGCCCTGCGAATCAGAGGGTGGGTCTTTGCTGGCGGGCGTGGCCGGGCATTCCGGGGAAGCCCGTGCTAACGTGCTCGGCAGCTGAGCCGGTCGGCAGCGTATTTCACCGGGCGTATCTCCCTGCCTCAGGGGTGGATCCGGGCTGCGGCGGGGTCGTTTGATTGCCATGGGAATCAACATGTCATTGCGTCGTTTTCTGCCTGATCGCTTTACCTGCCTGCTGGTCTCCATGGTGCTGCTGGCCAGTTTCGTGCCCTGTCACGGCCGCGGTACGCAGATCTTCAATGCCTTGACCGATGTGGCGATCGGTCTGCTTTTCTTTTTGCACGGAGCCAAGCTGTCTCGCCAGGCCGTGGTGGCGGGCCTGACCCACTGGCGTCTGCATCTGCTGGTGCTGGCCAGCACGTTTGTGCTGTTTCCCTTGCTGGGCCTGTTACTGAAGCCGTTGCTGCAGCCGCTGATCACACCGGACCTCTATCTTGGGGTTTTGTTCTTGTGCACCTTGCCTTCGACGGTACAGTCTTCGATCGCCTTCACCTCGATCGCCGGCGGCAATGTGTCGGCAGCGGTCTGTGCGGCTTCGGCTTCCAGCATGCTGGGCATTTTCATCACGCCCTTGCTGGTGGGGCTGGTGGTGCATGTGCACGGTGCCGGCGGCATGTCCTGGCATTCGCTGTTCGAGATCGTGATGCAGCTGCTGGTGCCGTTCGTGGCCGGCCAGATCGCCCAGCGCTGGATCGGGGGCTGGGTGGCCGCGCACCGGCCCTTGCTGGCCATTGTCGATCAGGGTTCGATCCTGCTGGTGGTGTATACCGCCTTCAGTGCCGCCGTACTGCAGGGGCTGTGGCATCAGGTTCCCGGGCCGGTCTTGCTGGGTCTGCTGGTCGTGGATGCGGTGCTGCTGGCCATCGTGCTGGTGCTGACCCGCTATGGGGCGAGGTGGCTGGGTTTTTCGCGGGAAGATGAAATCGTGATCACTTTCTGCGGTTCCAAGAAGAGTCTCGCCAGCGGGGTGCCGATGGCGCGAGTCTTGTTCGGCAGCCATCCCTTGGGAGCCATCGTGCTGCCGATGATGTTGTTCCACCAGATGCAGCTGATGATCTGTGCCGTGCTGGCCCGCCGCTATGCCCGCAGGGGGCGGAGTTCGGTCGAAGTCTGAGCAGGCTTGCCCGGGAAACCGGGCTGGGGCGCGCTTGCAGTCCGTAAGGACTGGCCATGGCCGTTGCTCCCGATATCGTTGACCAGACCTCGATCCGACGGTCGTTTTGCGGCAGGGCAGATCGCTCGGGGCTTTGCGGCACCGTGATGTTCAAGAGCCATGACACCGATTCCATTGTCCTTCGGACGCCGCCGGCAGCCCGTCAGGTCGGTGCAGGTATTTTCCGGTGGGCGGACAAAGAAAACCCCGGGGGCCAGGGGAAGGGCGCCCGGGGTTCTGTTAGACAGCGCTCCAGGCCCATAAAGACCTGTCATGGTCGCTGTCCCTAGGATCGTTGATTGATCTTCGATCCGACGGTCGCCTCACGGCGATGCGCAGAGTTTAGTCCTCTGTGCCTTCAATATGTTCACTTCGCCATTATATCGATTCAGTTTCCGTTTCCTTTTCGCCGCAGCCAGCTGCCCGCAGCATGATCGGGCGCCGGATTTTCCGGTTGACGGGCAAAGAAAACCCCGGGGGCCAGGGGAAGGGCGCCCGGGGTTCTGTTAGACAGTGCTCCAGGCCCATAAAGACCTGTCATGGCCGCTGTCCCTGGGATCGTTGACTGGTCTTCGATCCGACGGTCGCCTCACGGCGATGCGCAGAGTTTAGTCCACTGCATCGCCATTATGTTCCATATCCTGTGGCAACGATTCAGTTTCCATTACCTTTTCGCCGCAGTCAGCTGACCTTGCATGGGCAGGGATTTTACGGGTGTGGACAAAGAAAACCCCGGGGGCCGGGAAAGGCGCCCGAGGTCTTGTTGGACAGTGCCTGAAAACGATGACGACCTGTTGTTGCAGCCATGCCTGAGATCCTCTGGAGAGGGCCAGGTCCGACCGTCGGCCTCGCGGCGATGCGGCGCGTGTCGCTCTTTGCGAGAGGAGGCTGCCGTCGCGCCGTGAGGTCGGCCCAGTCTCTTTTTCCTTTCGTCGGCGCGAGTCTGAGCAGGTCCGGCTCAGTGCCTGAAGTGGCGCATGCCGGTGAAGACCATGGCCATGCCATGTTCATCCGCGGCGGCGATCACCTCCGCGTCGCGCATCGAGCCGCCCGGCTGGATCACGGCGCTGATGCCGGCGGCGGCGGCGGCATCGATACCGTCGCGGAACGGGAAGAACGCATCGCTGGCCATCACCGAGCCACGGACTTCCAGGCCTTCGTCGGCCGCCTTGATGCCGGCGATCCGGGCGCTGTAGACGCGGCTCATCTGACCGGCGCCAATGCCGATGGTCTGACGGTTGCGGGCATAGACGATGGCATTGGACTTCACGAACTTGGCCACCTTCCAGGCGAAGATCAGATCCTCGATCTGCTGCGGGGTCGGAGCCAGCTTGGTGACGATTTTCAGGTCATCGGCCTGGATCATGCCGGTATCGGCGCTCTGGATCAGCAGGCCCGAGCCCACCCGCTTGCTGTGGTTGCCCGGATGGGCCACGAGCAGGTCGGTGCCTTCGGGCAGGGGAATTTCCAGCACTCGCACATTGCCCTTCTTGCTGAAAGCCTGCAGTGCTTCCTCGCTGTAGGCCGGGGCCAGCACCACTTCCAGAAACTGGCGAGCGACGATGGTCTGTGCGGTCGCGCCGTCCACTTCCCGGTTGAAGGCGATGATGCCGCCGAATGCCGATGTCGGGTCTGTCTGGTAGGCCAGCTCATAAGCCTGGCCGATGCCCTCCTGACTGACGGCCACGCCGCAGGGATTGGCATGCTTGACGATGACGCAGGCGGGCTTGACGAAGGCGCGTACACACTCCCAGGCCGCATCGGCGTCGGCGATATTGTTGAACGACAGCTCCTTGCCTTGCAGCTGGCGGAAGGTGGCCAGTGTGCCCGGAGCGGGATGCAGATCGCGATAGAAGGCCGCCTGCTGGTGGGGATTCTCGCCGTAGCGCAGATCCGTGACTTTCTCGAAACGGCTGTTGATCTGGGCCGGGAAGTTTTCGTGGCCGGCAATGGCGGTCAGCGTTTCGTCCAGCTGCAGAGCGGACAGATAATCGCTGATCGCGCCGTCGTAGTTGGCGACATTGTTGAAGGCCGCCACGGCCAGCTTGAAGCGGCTGGCACGGCTCAGGCCGCCATCGGCCTCGATTTCGGCCAGGGCAGCCTCGTATTGGGCCGGGGAGGTCAGTACGCCGACATCGTTCCAGTTCTTGGCTGCCGAGCGCAGCATGGCCGGACCGCCGATATCAATGTTCTCGATCGCATCCTCAAGCGTGCAGCCGGGCTTGGCGACAGTGGCCTCGAAGGGATACAGATTCAGTACCAGCAGGTCGATGGGGGCGATCGCCTGGGCCTGCATCACGGCATCGTCGGTGCCACGGCGCCCCAGCAGGCCGCCGTGGATGGCCGGATGCAAGGTCTTTACGCGACCATCCATGATTTCCGGAAAACCGGTGTGGGCACTGACCTCGGTCACCGGGATGCCGGCCTCGCGCAGAGCCTTGGCGGAGCCGCCGGTGGAAAGCAGTTCGATCTGACAGGCCGCCAGCCGGCGGGCCAGCTCCAGCAGTCCTTGCTTGTCGGAAACGCTCAGCAGGGCGCGACGAATGGGAGTGGTCATGGAGGCTGGCATCGGCGGCAATCCGTGGGAAAGCTCTCGATTATAAGCCAGCCTGACGGTAGGGCGCTGCGTTCCGTCGTCGCCGGAACACGGCACGCCGTCGGCAGGCGAGATCAGCCCAGGCCGTACTGGCTCAATTTCTTGCGCAGAGTGGCGCGGTTGATGCCCAGTGCGGTGGCGGCACGGCTCTGGTTGCCGTCATGCCAGGCCAGTACTTCGCGCAGCAAGGGGGCTTCCAGTTCGCGGATGAACAGCGAATACAGACCTTCGGCGCAGGGGGTGTCACCGATATCGCTCAGATAGCGGCGGGCCGCCCGGCTGACGGCTTCGCTCAACGCACTCTGAGGCAGGCCTGGTTCCAGGGTGGTTTCAGCGGCCCCGACAATAGGCAGGCTGGCGGCATTCACGGGCATATCCCCTCGTTGTTCCTTACGGTGGCTACATAGGCCCCGCTGATTCGTGGTATTGGAGTGTGATCGCCTGCGTGACGGCAAGGGCCGGGCGCGAAGGCTGGAGTCGTCGAAGCGGAGACTCCGAGAAGAGAGAGTCTACCTTTACCGGCGTGTAATTTTAAGCCCTTGTGGTCAATCCGTGCTCACCTTGCCACGGGCTCAGTCGCGTCCGGGAGGGCTCAGCGGAAGTGGAGGCCAAAGCTGCTGGCGGCCGTGCCGGGATCATCCATCTGCAGTGAAATGGTCAGTTCGGCTGCGGGCTGCAGGCCCTGGTCCGGCCTCGGGACGTGTCCCAGATAAGTCTCGGGCCGAAAGTCCCGCGAGGCCAGAGGGTGGCCGTCGCGGCCTTGCAGCTGCACGTTGACGATGGGGTAGGGCTGGGTGAACCAGGCGTTGTTGCGCAGACTGAGATTGATCGCCAGCTGCCCCGGATGCTGGGGATTGGCGCGGACATCGCGGGCCAGCAGCTGCAGCCTGCGGCTGTCGCGCAGAATGGGCAGGCGGCAGCCGCTGACCGAGCAGAGCCAGGCCATGCCTGGACCGGTCAAGGGCAATCGGGTCAACGGTCTGCGCAGCCCCCAGGCGCCAAAGGCGAGCAGCAGCAGAGCTGCGGCGCCGATCGCCAGATGACGCCAGCGCCGACGGGCTGCGGAGCCGGACTGGCGGACAAAATCGGGAACAAAGGTCCGGGCGGGCGCCTCTTCGCTGACGGCCGGCTGGCGCAGCAGCAAGGCACTGGCGGCCACCGGTCCGGCGGTGACCGGGTCCTGGATCGTTTCGCCGGCGCGGGGGGCGACGTCGGGCCTTGCAGGGATGGCCGGCTCGGTACGGATGGGCGCAGGCTGGCTGTTCAGCAAGGGCAGTTCGTTGCTGACCGGGTAGGGCTTGCGTGGCCCCGGCAGACCGGCGGCATTCAATGCCAGGCGGGCGAGTGCATCGAAACTGGCGTGGCAGTGTCCGCAAACTGCGCGGCCACGGGCCTGCGCCAGCTGATGCAGGGTGACATCCAGCACCTGCTGGCACTGCGGGCACTGGGTGCTGAGCGGGTTGGAGGTCATGGCCGGGGTGTGTCGGTCCGGACTCAGGCGCCGTGACGGCGGCGTCCGCTGATGCGGACCCAGTCTTCGCGGCGCTCGGCCTGCAGTTCGTCGAACCACTCGGCATAACGCTCCAGCAGACCGGCTTCCTGTTCGGCGAGAATGCCGGAAATGGCCAGACGCCCGCCGGGGCAGGTCAGGCGGGCGAAATCCGGCGCCAGTGCCGCCAGCGGGCCGGCGAGAATATTGGCGACCATCACTTCGGCCGGCTCGACCTGGGCAGCGGCCTGCGGTCCCGCTTCGACGGACAGCCGTTGCAGGCGCTCGCCCACTGCATTGCGTTCGGCATTGTCCGCCGTGGCGCTGAGCGCCTGCGGATCATTGTCGATAGCCAGGGCGGAGGCGGCCCCCAGCTTCAGTGCAGCAATGGCCAGAATGCCCGAGCCGCAGCCGAAATCGATGACCCGACGCCCCTGCAGATCCTGGGCGTCCAGCCACTCCAGGCACAGGGCGGTGGTGGGATGCGTGCCGCTGCCGAAGGCCAGGCCCGGGTCCAGGCGCACCACGACGGTATCGTCAGCGTCCGGCGGCTCGATATTCCAGGGATAGATCCACAGCCGCTGGCCGAACTGCATGGGCTGGTACTGGTCCATCCAGGCCCGTTCCCAGTCCTGATCCTCGACGGTACTGAAATGCAGGCTGGCGGCGTCCAATGCCGGCAGCAGTTCGTGCAGTGCGGCGCTCAGGCCGCGCTGATCGGTGCCATCCTCGAACAAGGCCTGCATGGTGATGCTGGCCCACAACGGCAGCTCCCCGACACCGGGTTCGAAAATGGCCTGCTCGTCCGGCGTTTCGGCATCGGCATCACGCAGGGTGACCGACAAGGCGCCCAGCTCTTCAAGCGCAGCTTCCGCGCGCGGTTGCTGGGAAGCCTGCAGGGTCAGGGATAGTTCAAGCCAGGGCATGGATGTATTCGTCGGGAGTGCTCAGTCCGCCAAGATGGCGGGTACTCGCGGCGAGGTCAATAGGGCAGAACAACGCCCGTCTCCGGCCGGGCCGGAGACGGGCAGGCGCGGCGATCAGTGCCCGCCGGCGTCTTTCTTCATTTCCGCCATCCGCTTTTCCAGATAGTGGATGTTCTTGCCGCCGGCCTGGAAGCCGGTATCGGCCATGATCCGCTGCTGCAGTGGAATATTGCACTTCACGCCTTCGATCACGGTTTCGCCCAGGGCGATCTGCATGCGGGCGATGGCCGTGGCGCGGTCCGGGCCGTGCACGATCAGCTTGCCGATCATCGAGTCATAGTTGGGCGGGATCTTGTAGCCGCCATAGATATGCGTGTCGACCCGCACACCCGGGCCGCCCGGTGCTTCAAAGGCGGTGATGGTGCCGGGCGAGGGCATGAAACTGTCCGGATCCTCGGCGTTGACGCGGCATTCGATGGCATGTCCCCGCAGCACGATGTCTTCCTGGCGCAGCGAAAGCGGCTCGCCACCGGCGATCAGCAGCTGCTCGCGGACCAGATCCACGCCGGTGACCATTTCCGTGACCGGATGTTCGACCTGGATGCGGGTATTCATCTCGATAAAGTAGAAGCGGCCGTCTTCGTACAGGAACTCGAAGGTGCCGGCACCACGGTAGCCGATGCGCAGGCAGGCCTCGACGCAGACACGGCCGATCTCGTCGCGGACGGCGGGGGTGATGCCGGGGGCGGGCGCTTCCTCGACGACTTTCTGGTGGCGGCGCTGCATCGAGCAGTCGCGCTCGCCCAGATGGATGGCGTGCCCCTGGCCATCGGCCAGTACCTGGATTTCCACGTGACGCGGATTTTCCAGGAATTTTTCCATATAGACCTGACCATTGCCGAAGGCTGCCTTGGCCTCGGACTTGGTCAGGGCAATCGACTGCACCAAGTGTTCGGCATCACGGACCACGCGCATGCCGCGACCGCCACCACCGCCGGCGGCCTTGATGATCACCGGGTAGCCGATCTCGTCCGCGATCCGCAGATTCCGGGCCGGGTCTTCGTCCAGCGGACCGCCGGAGCCTGGCACGCAAGGCACGCCGGCGCTCTTCATCGCCTTGATGGCCTCGACCTTGTCGCCCATCAGGCGGATCACTTCGGCGGTGGGGCCGATAAACACAAAGCCGGATTTTTCCACCTGTTCGGCAAAATCGGCCCGCTCGGACAGAAAACCGTAGCCTGGATGAATCGCGGTGGCATCGGTGATTTCGGCGGCCGCGATCAGGCGCGGAATGTTCAGATAGCTTTCGCCGGCGGCCGGCGGGCCGATGCAGATCGACTCGTCGGCCAGGCCGACGTGCTTGAGATTGCGATCGGCGGTGGAGTGGACGGCCACCGTTCTGATTCCCAGGGCCTGACAGGCGCGCAGGATTCGCAGGGCGATCTCGCCGCGATTGGCGATGACGACTTTTTCTAGCTTGGGCATCGTGGCGTCGCCGTTCAGCTGATGATGAACATGGGTTCGTCGAATTCCACCGACTGCCCGTTTTCAATCAGGATGGCCTGGATGGTGCCCGCGACCTCGGCTTCGATCTGGTTGAACATCTTCATGGCCTCGATGATGCCCAGGGTGTCGCCGACCTTGACCTGCTGACCGACCTTGGCAAAGGCCGGGGCCTCGGGAGAGGCGGCGCTGTAGAAGGTGCCGACCATCGGGGCCTTGATCACGGTGCCGGCCGGCAGGCTGGAGGTCGCCGGCACAGCCGGTGTCGCGGCTGGCGGGGCCGGTGCCGCGACCGATGTCGCGACTGGTGCCGCTGCCACCGGCGGTGGTGCCGCGATGGCGATGCCACCCTTGGGTACCCGTGACAGGCGTACGACTTCCTCGCCTTCCTTGATTTCCAGCTCGGACAGATTGGATTCCTCGAGGAGGTCAATCAGCTTCTTGATCTTGCGTAGATCCATGGGAGAACCCTTGTGGTGTCGTGGTGCCCTGCCGTCAGGCGGCAGCGTGGCAAAGAGGATGTGGATTCAATGCGTGTCGGCCAGACGGCGAATGGCCGCCTCCAGGCCGAGCCGGTAACTGTCGGCGCCGAATCCGCAGATTAGTCCGATCGCGATGTCGGTCAGATAGGAATGGCGCCGGAACGGCTCGCGGGCATGGACATTGGACATGTGGATTTCAATGAACGGGATAGCCACCCCGGCCAAGGCATCGCGCAAGGCAATGCTGGTATGGGTGAATGCGCCCGGATTGATCAGGATCAGCCGGGTGCCATCCTCGCGGGCCCGGTGGATCCGTTCCAGCAGCAGATGCTCGGCATTGAACTGCTCGCATTCCAGACTGTGGCCGGCGGCTTCTGCCTGCGCCTGCAGCTGGGCATCGATATCGGCCAGCGTCTGGCGACCATAGACCTCAGGCTCGCGAACGCCGAGCAGATTCAGATTGGGACCGTGCAATGCCAGCAGTCGGGCCATGGATTCAGTACCAGCAGCGGAGCGATGGTTGGCAGTGTGATGGACTCATGGGGGTTTGTCCAGTTCGGCGATGTTCGGCGATGTTTAGCGAAAAAGGTCGGAGTTCCATTCGCTACCGTATTGCGTCGTGCTGGTTCAGGGGGTTTGTGCCGGGTCCAGCCAACGTGCCAGCAGGACGGGATCCAGGGCGCCGGCATGACGGGCAAGCACTTTGCCGTCGGCATCCAGCAAGACGCTGTAGGGCAGCATGCCGCCATCGTCATCGAAGCGTGCCGAGCTGCTGGGCGGAGTCAACCGCCCCAGCAGCACCGGATAATGCACAGGTCGGGCGGCCAGGAACTGGCGTACGGCAACAGGGGAATCCATGGCGATGCCGATGATATCGGCCTTGGCCGTGGTGGCGGCGTGATCCAGTGCCGGCATTTCCTGCTGGCAGGGGCCGCACCAGCTGGCCCAGAAGTTGAGGATCCGCCGCGAACCGTGGAATTCCGACAGCCGATGCGGCTGCCCCTGCAGATCAGGCAGACTCAGATCAGGAGCCTGGTCGCCGATGCCGGCCACCTGGGGCGGACGGGCTTCGCCGCGATGGGCATGCCATTGCTGCCATTCGGCCGCGAGACCGGCGAGGATCGCCAGGCCCAGGATCAGGCGGGTGGGCGAGATCCGCATGCTTATTGTGCCGCCCGCTGCAGGGCGGCTTTGACCACGCCCGCGGTCAGCACACTGGGCAGGACTTCGCCATCGCCGCCATGGCGCGAGAACACCACGTACAGCGGCACGCCAGGGGAGTGGTAGTGCTTGAGAAAGGCCGCAATGGTGGGATTCACGTCGGTCCAGTCCCCCTTCATGTACACCGCGCCGGTCTGTTGCAGCAGCGCCTTGAACTCGGCGCTGTCCAGCACCGTATGCTCATTGGCCTTGCAGGTGACGCACCAGTCGGCGGTCATGTCGACAAGAACCGGTGTGCCGGCCGCCCGCAACTGGGCCAGTTTTTTTGGGCTATAGGCCACCACGCCATCTTCGGTGGCTGCCGGCCCGGCCGTCGGTGCCGGCAGGCGAGCCAGGAGGACCATAGGCATGACGGTGGCGAGAGCCATCGGCAGCAGCAGCAGTCGCAAGGCTGGATGTCTGTGCCGGCTGCGTTGCAGCCACCACAGGCTCATCGCCAGCGCCACCACCGAAACCAGAACCAGACCGATGGCATCGGCGCCGCGCTGCTTGGCCAGGACCCAGGCCAGCCAAACGGCCGTCAGATACATGGGGAAAGCCAGCCACTGTTTCAGGGTTTCCATCCAGGCGCCCGGACGGGGCAACCGTCGGGCCAGACCCGGCAGCAAGGCGATCAGGATCACCGGCAGGGCCAGCCCCAGGCCCAGAGCGATGAAGACGGCCAGGCTGCTGGCCAGTGGCGCGGTCAGGGCAAAAGCCACCGGCGGTCCCATCAGCGGGCCGGTGCAGGGGCTGGCCACGACCACGGCCAGCACACCGGTGAAGAAATCACCTGCGCGGCCGCCGCGTGAAGCCAGCGACTGGCCCATATTGCTGAAGCGAGCGGTAAATTCCACCACTCCGGACAAGGACAGGCCGACAGCGACCATGACGCAGGTCAGGATGGCCACCACCAGCGGCCGCTGCAGCTGGGCACCGAGTCCCTGGCCAAACAGATGGGCCAGCAGATCGATGGCGACGAAGCTGAGCAGAACGCCGGCCGTGTAGAACACCGCATGCCGGCGCAAGGCCTTCAGCTCGTGACTGTTGTCCAGAATGCCCAGCACCTTCAGGGACAAGACCGGCAGCACGCAGGGCAGCAGATTCATCAGCAGACCGCCAAGAAGGGCGCTCAGCAACAGCCAGGCACTGAGGCCGGGGAGGCTCTGCCCACGGCTGTCGGTCTGGTTCGCTGCGGTGGCTGGAGGCGCCTCGGCGGGTGCGGCAGAGACTGTCCCTGGCTGGCCATCCAGGGACAGCTGCAGTGGCGCATCCACCGGCGGATAACAGATGCCGTTCTGCAGGCAGCCCTGATAGCGAACCTGCAGCTGCACCGTCTTGGCCGAAGCCGGCAGATCGGCCAGCTCCACCGGCAGTTCCAGCGTATCGAAGTAGACGATGGCATCGCCGTAATAATTGTCGTGATGGGCCATGCCCGAGGGCCAGTGCAGCGGCTTGATCCGGCCGCCCTGGCCTGCGGCGAGGTGCAGGCTGATCTGGCTCTTGTACAGGTAATAGCCCGGCGGCATCTGCCAGCGCAGCAGCAGCTGTCGCGGTGAGTCGGCGACGCCTTGCAATACAAAGGCCTGGGCGACCGGCAAGGGAGATCTGCCGGCGGCGGGGTCCTGGCCCAGCTGCGCGAGGCTTGTCGGGTCGCTGACCTGCGCGGCGTGCGGCACGGATGCCGCGGCGGCGGCTTCCGTGCCCGTGGCGGTCGCGGGGCCGCCCAGCGTCAGGGTCTCGGTATGCGGGGGATAGCAGATCTTGGGGTCGACTTCATGGCAGCCCTGGTATTGGACCTGCAGCTGGACGGGGCCATGGCCGGCATAGGGAAGATCTGCATCCAGGCTGTCGTGATAGGTCTCCACATCGCCCAGATACTCATCGTGGTACTGGTGGCCGCGCGGAAGTTCGGGCGTCCCCAGGGTCAGGCCGGGACCGGGCGTGAACTTGATGTGGCTGCGATACAGGTAATAGTGTTCGGCGATGGTCCAGTGCAGATGAATCCGGCCGGGGCCGGCAAGCGAGCCCTGCAACTGGAAAGCCTTGCCGATGGGCAGCAGGCCGCCCTCCAGATCTTCCTGAGCCGGGGTGGCCGAGGCCGACAGCAGTGTGGCCAGGCTCAGCCAGAGCAGCAGCGCCCAGCGGCGCGTGGATAACCGAAACATGCAGACTCCGGATGGGGATCCAAAATGGCGTAACGCCCGATCGGCCATCATCGCAAACTCGCCGGAAGGAGCCAAGCCGATGTGCTGATGATGATTTCGTCGCGACATATGCACAGGTCGCGTCGGCGGAGGATCGCCGGTCTGGCGGGCGAGCGATCCGGGCTGCGGAGGGGGCGAGGCGTTTCCGGGGGGCTGTCGGCAGAGCGTTCCGTCCGCCGCTTCGGCTCCTTCCCGCGCCGAGGCTGCGGGAAAGAAATGATGGCCGGCACCATGGCCTGAGCCGGAGGGATAGCCAGTCAGGGCTGGTCTCTGCAGGGCGGAGCAATTGTCGCCCTCCCCCCTTGAAAGCCGGCAGCCCGTCCTTATCTAGCATTCAAGCCACCGTACCGAGGCTCTTTTCTCCGGGTCCGGACTGTGACTAAAATTTAGCACTCACCCGGGTAGAGTGCTGACAGAAGGCAACTGCCTTGGCAGGTTTCTGGTCCAACTCAACTTAAATTTGCTGGAGTCGTTATGAGCAAACTGCGTCCGTTGCACGATCGCGTCATCGTCAAGCGTCTGGAAGAAGAGCGGGTTTCCGCCGGCGGCATCGTGATTCCCGACAGCGCCACCGAAAAGCCCACCCGCGGCAAGGTGATCGCCGCCGGCAAGGGTCTGATTCTGGCCAGCGGTGAAATCCGTCCGATCAGCGTGAAGGAAGGCGACACCGTCCTGTTCGGCAAGTACGCCGGCCAGGAAATCAAGATCGACGGCGAAGAGCTGGTCTTCCTGAAGGAAGACGATATTGTGGCGATCATCGAGGCCTGATGCCCCGGAGCCGGGCGGGCAGTGCGCGGCAAAAGCATGCGGCGCACGCCAGTCGCCTTCGGCTCCTTCTGGCACGGCTTTCGCGATTCGTCCCCATCTTCAATTCAATTTTTTTGAGGCAAAAAAATTATGGCAGCTAAAGAAGTCCGCTTCGGCGAAGACGCCCGCTCGCGCATCCTCAAGGGCGTGAACACCCTGGCCAACGCCGTCAAGGTCACCCTGGGTCCCAAGGGCCGCAACGTGGTTCTGGAAAAGAGCTTCGGTTCGCCGACGATCACTAAGGACGGCGTGTCCGTCGCCAAGGAAATCGAACTGGCCGACAAGTACGAGAACATCGGCGCCCAGATCGTCAAGGAAGCCGCCTCCAAGACTTCGGACAACGCCGGTGACGGTACCACCACCGCGACCGTGCTGGCCCAGGCGTTCATCCAGGAAGGCCTGAAGGCCGTGGCCGCCGGCATCAACCCGATGGATCTGAAGCGCGGTATCGACAAGGCCGTCGTGGCTGCCGTCGCCGAGCTGAAGACCCTGTCCAAGCCCACCGCCGACGACAAGGCCATCGCCCAGGTCGGCACGATCTCGGCCAACTCCGATGAAAACATCGGTGACATCATCGCCACCGCGATGAAGAAGGTCGGCAAGGAAGGCGTGATCACCGTCGAGGAAGGTTCGGGTCTGGAAAACGAGCTGGACGTCGTCGAAGGCATGCAGTTCGATCGCGGCTACCTGTCGCCTTACTTCATCAACAACCAGCAGTCGCAGCAGGTTGAACTGGACGATCCGTTCATCCTGATCCACGACAAGAAGGTCTCCAACGTCCGCGAACTGCTGCCGGTGCTGGAAGCCGTCGCCAAGGCCGGCAAGCCGCTGCTGATCGTTGCCGAGGAAGTCGAGGGCGAAGCCCTGGCGACCCTGGTGGTCAACACCATCCGTGGCATTGTCAAGGTCGCCGCCGTCAAGGCGCCGGGCTTCGGTGACCGCCGCAAGGCCATCCTGGAAGACATCGCCATCCTCACCAATGGCCAGGTCATCGCCGAGGAAGTCGGTCTGCAGCTGGAAAAGACCACCATCAACGAGCTGGGTCGTGCCAAGCGCGTGGTGATCACCAAGGAAAACACCACCATCATCGACGGTGCCGGCGAAGCCGAGCGCATCCAGTCGCGGATCGGCCAGATCAAGGCCCAGATCGAGGAGACCTCGTCGGACTACGATCGTGAAAAGCTGCAGGAACGCGTCGCCAAGCTGGCCGGCGGTGTGGCGGTGATCAAGGTCGGTGCCGCTACCGAAGTCGAAATGAAGGAAAAGAAGGCCCGCGTCGAAGATGCTCTGCACGCGACCCGTGCAGCCGTCGAAGAAGGCGTGGTCCCCGGCGGTGGCGTGGCCCTGATCCGTGCGCTGAAGGCACTGGAAGGCGTGAAGGGCACCAATGCCGATCAGGATCTGGGCATTGCCATCACCCGTCGCGCCCTGGAAGCTCCGCTGCGCGCCATCGTCACCAATGCCGGTGAAGAAGGCTCGGTCGTGGTCAACAAGGTCAAGGAAGGCAGCGGCAACTTCGGCTACAACGCCGCGACCGGCGAGTTCGGTGACATGATTGCCTTCGGCATCCTGGATCCGACCAAGGTGACCCGTTCGGCCCTGCAGTACGCTTCGTCGGTGGCCGGTCTGGCCATCACCACCGAAGCCATCGTGGCCGAGCTGCCCAAGAAGGACGAGGCTCCGGCCGGCGCTCCGGGCGGTATGGGCGGTATGGGCGGCATGGACTTCTAAGTCCCTCCGCTGTATCGCAGATCGAAAGACCCCGCGCTTGCGCGGGGTCTTTTTTTGTCGACTTTATCGCTGGCGCGACATATCGCTGCGCATTATGAGCCGGTACAAGTCAGCTTCAGTCGCAGTCCGCCAGACTGTATGCCATCGATCAACAGCTTGCCGGAGTCGCCCATGAAATATCTGCTGATCATCGCGCTGGCCCTGGGCTGTGGCCAGGTCTTCGCCCAGACTGGCCGTCAGGCCAGCAGTCCGGATTATCCCAGTTGCGATCTGTCGCAACAGCTGTCGCTGAAGGCCGATACCGGCGGTTCGATCACAGATCCCCGTCAGGCACATGTGTCGATGCGAGGCAATATCCTGCAGGCCGATATCAGCACGGCCCGCAAGGCCAGACTGCTGAGCGAGGCCAAGGCCCTGCAGATGTGGCAGCAGGTCGATGCGGTACGGCGTCAGGCCGACGGCCTCGTCCAGCGACAAGGTTTTCTGAGTGCGGCCGAAGTGGCCAGCGAGGACCGTGCCCTGAATGCCGTGGCGCTGCAGATGTGCAAGGCCCCGCCGTCGGCCGCTGCCACCGGCAAGCGCCCTTCATCTGGCCACCATCATGCAGAGCCCGGTCATCCTGTTTCGTTGCTGAGCGCTGGCTCGCCGCAGGCCTGATCTGAATCAGGGACTCCGTCGCGCAGATCGCCAAGATGACGGATCAGGCGGTTGCGGTCCGTTGTGGAATGACTTCCCGCCAATGGGCCGCCGGATGAGGTGACTGCAAGCGGTCACCCTGGCCGAACAGCTTGTGGCGCAGACTGCCCGGGGCATAAGCGGTCTTGTAGATGCCGCGGCGCTGCAGTTCGGGCACCAGCAGTTCGACGATGTCCTCGAAGCTGCGTGGAGCGATGGCATAGGCCAGATTGAAGCCGTCCACGCCGGTGGCCTCCTGCCAGACTTGCAATTGGTCGGCTACGGTCGCGGGGCTGCCGACCAGCAACGGTCCCAGACCACCGATGCCGGCCCAGTGGGCCAGAGCATCCACGGTCCATTCGGTTTCGGGGTCGCTACTGGAAAAGGCTTCCACGGCCGATTGGATCGCCTGGGTCTTGACCTTTTGCAACGGCTGATCGGGAGGATAGATGGCCAGATCGATGCCGGTCCAGCCTGACATCAGGGCCAGTGCGCCCTCCCGGCTGGCATGGCGGCGATAGTCGTCGAGTTTGGCCTTTGCCTGGGCATCGGTGTCGGCAATCACCAGAGTCAGCAGGTTGAAGAAGAGCAGCGCGGATGGATCGCGTCCGGCGCGCACGGCCTCCTCGCGCAGGCTCCTGATCTGGCGGGCCAGCGCCGCCTTGGAGGGGCTGGCCAGAAACACGCATTCAGCATGTTGGCCGGCGAACCGGCGGCCGCGGCGGGAGGTGCCGGCCTGATACAACACCGGCGTACGCTGGATCGAGGGTTCGCTGAGATGGATACCGGGCACCTGGAACCAGCGGCCTTGATGGCGGATCGGGTGGACCCTGGCGGGGTCGGTGAACACCCGGCGCTCGCGATCACGCTGCACGGCGCCTTCTTCCCAGCTGCCTTCCAGCAGCTTGTAGCAGACTTCCAGGTATTCATCGGCATAGTCATAGCGGGTGTCATGCTCGACCTGCTGGCGCAGACCCAGATTGCGGGCGCCGCTTTCCAGATAGGACGTGACGATATTCCAGCCGACGCGACCCCGGGTCAGGTGATCCAGGGTCGAGAGTCGGCGGGCGAAGGGGAACGGGTGCTCGAAGGAGATCGATGCCGTCAGGCCAAAGCCCAAGTGTTCCGTGACCCATGCCATCGGCGGAATCAGCTGCAGCGGATCGTTGACCGGAATCTGCGCCGCCTGCCGCAGGGCGGCGGCGGATGAATCCTGATAGACGTCATATACGCCGAGCACATCGGCGATAAACAGCCCGTCGAACAGGCCTCGTTCCAGCAATCTGGCCAGTTCGATCCAGTAGTCCAGATCCTTGTAATGCGATGACCGGTCTGCGGGATGGGTCCACAGCCCGGGTGACTGGTGTCCGACGCAGTTCATTGCAAAGGCATTGAGGCGCAAGAGGCGGGTCATCGTGATTCCGGAGGCGTTGGCGATCAGACCGAGCCGTGCCGCGGGGGCAGGCTGTGGTTCAGCAGGTAGTCGCCGATCAGGCGATATTTCCAGCGCAGAGGATCGTGCAGGGTATGGGTGCGGGCATTGCGCCAGTGCCGATCCAGGTTGTACGCCTGCAAGGTGGATTGGCTGCCTGCCAGTTCGAACAGGCTCTGGCTGGCCTCCAGCGCGATCCGGCTGGTGGCGATCTTGGCCTCGGCGACGGCCACCGAAGCGCTGGCCAGATCCTCGGCAGATGCGGCCTCCCGGATCGCATCGACTTGCCGCCCGGCGCGTCGCAGCAGCGCCTGGGCGGCGCTGAGCGCGGTATCCAACCCGCCGATGCGGGCGATGACATAGGGGTCGTCACGGGCGCGCGTCACGCCGGCGTCCTTCCAGGGCCGTGAGTGCTCACGGACAAACTGCAAGGTATCGGCCAGCGCGGCCCGGGCAATGCCCAGATCGATGCCGGCATGCACAAGCTGGCCGAAGGGGCCGATCCGCGTCGGTCGCTCAAAGCCCCGGTAATGCGGAATCAGTGCATCGGCCTCGACCCGGACCTGATCCAGATGGGTGGTGCCGCTGCCGGTGGTGCGCTGGCCGAAGCCGAGCCAGTCATCTACCAGTTCCAGTCCCGCAGCATCATGCGGAATGATGGCCAGCCATGGGCGATCCTGTTCATCGAGTGCCTGGACGCCGATCCAATGGGCGAACAGCGCCCCGGTCGAATAGGCCTTGTGCCCGTCAAGCAGCCAGCTGCCGTCTGCCTGGGGCCGGATCCGGGTACGGATATCCAGCGCGGTCGGCGTGCCCAGCTCGGCCAGGGCGTTGCCGAAGCGCGCACCAGCCAGCACCTGCGCATGGTAGCGGGCCTGCTGGCCTTCGCTGCCATCCACCCGCAGCGCTTCCAGCAGATAGAAATGGTTTTGCGGAATCTGTCCGATGGAGGCATCGGCCTCGGCCAGGATGGCGATCACCTCGGCCACGGTGCCGCTGTCGACATCCGCGCCGCCTGCGGCCTTCGGTACGGTGATGGCCAGCAGCCCGCTGCGGCTGAGCGCATCCAGTTCAGCCCAGGGCAATCGTCGGTCCCGGTCGCGCTCGGAAGCTTCCCGGCCCAGTTCCCCGGCAAGCGCTCGCGCGATCTGGAGGGCTTCGGCGGCAGAGCGGATTCGATGGGCCGGGCCGCTGCCTGCTTGTTGCTGCGGTGCTTGCGGTGCTTGCGGTGCTTGCGGTGCTTGCGGGGAAGAGGGGATCGGGGTGGGCAGGGGGGCGGTCATCGGCAGCTCCGGTGCAGGCGGTGGCGAGGGTTCAGTTCCAGGTATGACGTGGTGGCGGCACGTGATTGAGTCGATAGTTGCCCACCAGGTGGTATTTCCAGCGGACGGGGTCATGCAGGGTATGGGTTCGTGCATTGCGCCAATGCCGATCCAGATGATGACGTCCAGAGACCGAGCGAGTGCCTGCCAGCTCGAACAGCTTGCTGCTGGCCAGCAGGGCGATTTCAGTAGTGAGTATCTTGGCTTTGGCGACCGCTGCCGAGGCCTGGGCAACCGTATCGATGCCGGGGCTGGCCTGGGCGATATCCACGGCATCGGCCGCCTCTTCGAGCAGGGCTTCGGCCGCATGCAGCTGCCAGCTCAGATCCCCGATGATGGCCTGACTGAACAGGTCCTCATGGCCGTGGGTCTGCCCGCTGTCGATCCAGGGCCTGGCCTGGCGTGCATGGCGCAGGCTGTCCTGGAAGGCGGCGGCAGCGATGCCGGCATCGATGGCCGCCTGGATCAGCTGTGATACCGGGCCGTCGGCCGTCGGCCGGTCATAGGCCTGATAGGCCGGCAGTACGGCCTCCAGCGGGACCTTGACGGCTTCGATCCGTGCCGTGCCGCTGGCGGTGATGCGCTGGCCGAAGCCATCCCAGGTATCAAGCACGCTCAGACCGGGCGCATCCCTGGGGACCAGGGCGACGAAGATCCGGCCATCCTCGTCCACCGCCGAGACCGGTACGATATGTGCGAACAAGGCCCCGGTGGCATAAGCCTTTTCGCCATCCAGCACGACGTGATCCCGTCGGAAGCGGATACGGGTTTCAAATCGGCCGGCATGAGCGCTGGCCGATTCTGAAAAGGCATTGCCGAAACGCTGACCTTGCAGCACCTTGGCGAAATAATCGGCTTGTTGTTCCGGGGTCCCGGTCTGCAACAGCAGATCGATCACGCCGTAATGATTCTGCGGCAGCTGTCCCAGCGAGGGATCGGCGACCGAGATCCGACGGACGACTTCAGCAAGGGTGCGAAAGGAGACGCCCGCCCCGCCGAAGGCCTGTGGCACCGTGATCGCCCACAGCCCGCTGTCGGAAAAGCGCTCGATATCCGCCTGGGGAAGGTGGCGTCGCGCATCGCGTTCACCGGCATCGGGGGCAAAGACGGCGGCCAGGGCTTGCGCACTGGCCAGTGCCTCCTCGTCATTGCTGATGATGTGTGCAGCGGAAGTGGGTTGATGACTCATCGCAAGACTCCTGGTGCAGGCCGGATCATCAGCATCGAAGCCAGACTATCCGCTTTTCATTCAAATGCATGAGAACGATGGGTCATGTGCATATGGATGGATGTATGGATGTCCTTGAGTGACATTTTTTCAAGCACCTCTCTTGTCCGCATCTGCGGTGCCGTGGAGCATGTCCATATGCCTGCCGGTAGTTTCCAGGAAGGTGTCGACTTCGGTAAACACGTGCTTGCGGCGGTCGGGGCATGAGGCTCTGTATCCGCGTTCGAGGGGAATGGCCATGGATGGGAGGTCGGAATGAGAAGGGAGGCTGGATCCGTGACCGGAGGACTGACGGCAGCTGCAGGGGCCGGAAGGTTGGAGCGAGGCCTGTTCCGCCATCGCGGGGAGCCGTGGCGTTCCGTATCCGTGATCTGCCTTGCACTGGCATCCGGCAGCATGGCAGGGCCGGCCGTGGCGATGGAGCAGGTTCGTCGCGAGCCACCGTCCGAATCGGCGGAGGCGTCCTCCGACGATGCCGGAAAGAAGGCATCCAGGCCATCCAGACTGCTGTCCGCAGTGGTCGTGTCGGCCGGTGCCGCATCGGTCAGTGCCAAGGCCCGGGCCGAGCTTGAGCAGGTGCCCGGCGGGGTGGCGGTGATCGACCAGTCATCGGTGCTGGCAGCGAAAGTGGCTACCAGTGCCGATATTCTGGCTTACCAGCCGGGCGTCTATGCCCAGTCGGCCGGCGGCAACGATGGGCTGAAGATATCGATCCGGGGATCATCGATCAACCGGGGGACCGGCTATTTCCGCTCGGGTCTGCTGATGCTGTTTGATGGCCTGCCGGTCACCGGGCCGGGTGGGACACCTTACGAACTCTTCGAGCCGCTGGGGCTGGATCACACCGAAATTCTGCGTGGCGCCAACGGCTTCGATCTGGGCACACTGACCCTGGGGGGCACGATCAACTATGTCACCACTGATGGCCGGCACGCGCCGCCGCTGGCGATCCGGCTGGAGGGCGGCAGTTATGGCTATGGCAAGCAGCAGGTCGCGGTCGGCGGCCATGATGCGCACTGGGATTACTACCTCAGCCTGACCCATTCGGAACGGACCGGCTACCAGGCCCTGACGCGTGGCCGCAGTAGCGGTCTGGTCGCCAATCTGGGCTATCGCTTCAATGCTCTGCTCGAGACCCGCCTGTATCTGCGCTGGCGCAATACCTTCAATGGCGTGCCGGGCGATCTGACGCTGGCCCAGATCCGCTCGCATCCCAGGCAGGCCAATCCCCTGAACCGGCTATGGGGTGCCGACCGGCACCAGCCCGGGTCGATCTGGCTGGGCAGCAAGACCACCCTGCACCTGGATCAGGACTCCGAGCTGGATATCGGCTGGGTCTGGCACCGATATCCGATCGACTCGGCAGCCAATATCTACAGCCGTGATATCTGGCATTTCAGTGACGTCAGCGCAGTGCTGTCGTGGCGTCATCATGGCGAGATCTTCGGACGGCCGCACGATCTGCAGGCGGGGATCCTGTCAACCCGCAACCTGAGTTCATCGGAAGACAGTACGGTGCGGATCGCTGCCGGTGCCGGCGCGGGCTGGCCAACAGGCAGCCCGGTCCGGCGTTCCACCTATGGTGGTGGCGACCATACCCTGCATCTGAGCGAGAATGTCGAGTGGATTCCCGATCTGCATCTCATCGCCGGCTTATCCGGCCTGTACTCGATCCGACGTACTGCAGTGGTCCGGCCCTTCGTCAATCAGCCCTATCGGCGCGAGCGGCTGGCCTGGGCCCCCCGCTTCGGCCTGACCTGGGACCTGCCGACGGGCATCCAGCTGTATGGCAACTTCAGCCGCTCGGTGCAGACCCCCGACAGCTGGGCCATTCTCAGTCCGCCGCCGGCTTTCAGCCACGGGCCGGCCACGGGCTGGGCGATACGCGGCCTGGACCTGCAGAACCAGCGGGCCAGCACGGTCGAGCTGGGCGCCCGCGGGGACTCGGTGATCGGCTCCTGGTCCGCGGATATCTATCGTTCGGCCATCCGGCATGAGCTGCTTTCGGTGCAGCTGCAGGCGGCCACAGCCACCCAGACCGAGATCGACGCCGAATACAATGCTGCGCCGACCCTGCATCAAGGCATCGAGGCCGGCTTGCAGTCATGGCTGGCGGAAGGGCCGCGGGGGCGTCTGCAACTGGTGCAGGCCTATACCTGGAGTGATTTCCACTATCGTGGCGACATCCGTTTCGGTCATCATCAGCTTCCCGGCCTGCCGCGCCACTTCTATCAGGCCCGTCTGCGCTACTTGTTTGCCGGCGGTTTCTATCTGGGGGCCAGCACCCAGCTGGCTTCACGCATGCCGGCTGATTATGCCAACAGTCTATTTGCCCCCGGCTATGCGATTTTCGGTGCCGAGATGGGCTACCAGCCGGCGCGAGGACCGTGGTCGGCCTTTCTTGATCTGCACAACCTGGGCAATCGCCATTATGCCCCCATCGTCACGCCGGGCTATGACGACCAGGGGCGGGACGCCCCCCGGTTCCAGCCCGGTGACGGCCTGACCGCTTATGTCGGGGTCAGTTGGCATCTGCAGTGAGATCGTGCAGCGGCCGTCGACCTTGAGGGGCGTCCTTCAGGTGCCCAGCGGGGCGGGAAGCCGTGACGGCAGGGACGTTCCGGCAGGGCGTGCATCCAGGTGCCGGCCGAACCAGTGTTGCCGGTGCGCCATCGCGGCCACTTCGCCAATGACCAGCAGGGCCGGGGCCGCGATATGGTGCTCGAGTGCCAGCTGGCTCAGTTGGCCCAGCTCGCCAGCCAGGCTGCGCTGGGAAGGCAGGCTGCCATTCTCGATCAGTGCGAACGGGGTCGATGCCGGCATGCCGTGCCGCAGCAAGGTCTGCTGCACGGTTTCCAGCACCGCGACGCCCATGTAGATCGCCAGGGTCTGTTCCGGTTGCACCAGGGACAGCCAGTCCAGACTGGGCACGGCCTCCCGGCTGTGGGCGGTGATCAGCTGGATCGAGCGGGCGTGTTGGCGATGGCTGAGCGAGATGCCGGCATAGGCGGCACAGGCCAGCGCGGCAGTGATGCCCGGCACGATCCGATAGGCAATGCCATGCTCGCGCAGAATCTCGATTTCCTCGCCGCCGCGGCCGAAAATAAATGGATCGCCCCCTTTCAGCCGGACCACATGACGGCCGGCGCGGGCATGCTCCAGCAATTGCCGGTGGATTTCGGTCTGGGGCGTATGGATACCGCCGCCGCGCTTGCCGACCCGAATCAGGCTCGCGTCGCGGCGGGCCAGATCAAGCACGGCCGGGCTGACCAGTGCGTCATGCAGGATCACGTCGGCCTCGTTCATGGCCCGCAGTGCCGCCAGGGTCAACAGACCGGGATCACCGGGGCCGGCTCCGACCAGGGTGACGTGGCCAGTACGCTCCAGCGGACGGGCGGGCTGTGCCAGGGCCGATTCAAGCCGCTGCACGGCCTCGTCCTCCTGTTGGCGGGCCAGTGCCTGGCCGACCGGGCCATCATGCAGCCAGTCGTAGAAGGCCCGGCGTGATCCCAGATCGGGGAAACGTTGCCGGATCTGTCCACGGAAACGTTGCGCCAGTGCCACCAGCGGGCCGATCGACTCCGGCAGCAGGCTCTCGATACGCTCGCGCAGGCGTCGGGCCAGCACCGGCGCCGCACCATGGGTCGAAATCGCGACCTGCAAGGGCGCGCGATGGATCACCGAGGGGATCTGGACACTGGACAGGCCGGGAGCATCGACGACGTTGACCCAGCGTTGGCGTGCCTCGCCTGCCTTGGCCACAGTGGCATTCAGGATCGCATCGTCGGTGGCGGCAATGGTCAGCCAGACGGTATCCAGCATGTCGGGTTGGAATGGATCCTGCCGCCACTGCAACGCCTGCCGGGCAACCAGCTCCTGCAGTGGTTCGGTCAGGGTCTCGGCCACCACACTGATCTGGGCTTCGGACCGAAGCAGGGCGGCGATCTTGCGCTCGGCCACGGGACCGCCGCCGATGACCAGCACGGCGCGCCCCCGCAGATCGACGAATAATGGATAAAGAGACAAGGTGGCGTACCATCGCATCAAAGTATCGACTATAAATTCACGGAAGACCGACGACAAATGATCAAACGTGTGCGCAGTGGCCCCAAATGGCATCAGCCTGAGGGACGACAATTGTGTGGCTAGACGTCCAATGCCTTGTTTGCTATGGTGCATCAAGCCATAACCCGTTGTCATAGCGTCAGGAGAAGCGTCGTGTTCCGGAATCTGCCCTGTTGTTGAAGCCCGCATGATCTTTGGCCGGTTATCCGGATCATCTTGGACTTCCTGGGGTTAGCCATGACACTTACGCAACTACGCTATATCGTCGCAATCGCCGACGCCGGCCTCAATATCACGCTTGCCGCCGAGCTGGTGCATGCCACCCAGCCGGGCTTGAGCAAGCAGCTGAAGCAGATCGAAGGCGAGCTGGGCTTCCAGATCTTCAGCCGTCGCGGTCGAAGTCTCGATGCGATCAGCCCGGCGGGAGCCCAGGTCATCGAGCGTGCCCGGGTGATGCTGGACGAAGCACGCAATATCCGGGCCTTGGCCGCCAATCTGCGGGGTGAGGTGCAGGGCGAACTGTCGCTGGCCACCACCCACACCCAGGCCCGTTTCGTGCTGCCGCCGGCCATTGCCCGTCTCATGCATGATTATCCCGACCTCAATATTCATATCCGTCCCCACGGTGAACCCAGGGTTCTCAGCCTGATCGAGTCCGGCGAGGTGGATCTGGCGATCGTCAGTACCAGTGGCTCGCGTCCCCAGGGGGATATCGCGGTTCCCCTGTTCCGCTGGCAGCGGGCGGTCGTGGTGCCCTTCGAGCATGAGCTGGCGCGCTTGAACCGGCCAGTGGATCTGGCGACCTTGGCCGAGTGGCCGCTGGTCAGCTACGAGTCCTCGCTGCGGGACGAGTCCTCGCTGCAGCGGGCCTTTGCCGCCCAGGGGCTGCAGCCACGGATCGCCTGCACCTCGGGCGAGGCCGATCTGATCAAGACCTATGTGCAGGCGGGCATGGGTGTGGGTGTTCTCGCCGAAATCGGTCTGAACCCGCAAGACGGCAAGGAGCTGAAAGTGCTCAATGCCGACGGACTGTTTCCCGAATGCATCACCTGGCTGGTGCTGCAGCGCGATCGGGTGCTGCGGGACTATGCGGCCAGACTCGTCAATCTGATCGCGCCGCAGATCGGCGTGGCCGATCTGCAACGCGCCCTGGCAGGGCACGAAGCGGAAATCTGGCCCGAACCGCCGCGCTGGTCGCAGCGGGCTCCCTGGCTGCACAGCGCCACTCAGGCAGCCTGAGTCACGAGTCGGCAGGAGCGCCGCTGCTGACCATCTGGCCCAGCGCAGGCGCGCAGGGATGGCGTTCACCGACGGCCTGGGCCTGCATCTGATGCGCTTCGGCGGTGACGAGGCATCACCGCCGGACCGGATGACTACAGCAGTTGTTCGGCCCGCAGCCAGGTGACGATGCGGTGTGCGGCATCCAGTGCGGACTCCTGACTGGCATCAATCCGCAATTCAGGGCTGGCCGGAATTTCATAGGGATCGTCGATGCCGGTGAAGCCGCTCAGTTTGCCGGCCCGGGCCTTGGCATACAGGCCCTTGCGGTCGCGCTGCTCGCATACCTCCAACGGGGTGGCGACATGGATCTCCACGAAGCGGCCATGGGTCTCGACCAAGGCCCTGGCCTGGGCTCGGGCTTCGGCATACGGCGCGATCGGTGCGCATATCGCGATGCCGCCATGGCGTACCACTTCGCTGGCGACATAACCGATGCGGGCGATGTTCGTATCGCGATCTTCCCGCGAAAAGCCCAGCCCCTTGGACAGATGCAGTCGGACCTCATCGCCGTCCAGCACGGTGATGGCGCGACTGCCGGTTTCAAGCAGATGGGCGACCACGGCCTGGGCCAGCGTGGATTTTCCGGAGCCCGACAGACCGGTGAAAAACAGGGTGAAGCCAGGGCGCGCACCGGCCGGATGACGCTCGCGCAGGATCCGGACCACATCGGGAAAGGTGAACCAGGCCGGGATGTCTTCGCCTTGATGAAGTCGTCGGCGCAGCTCGGTACCCGAGATGTCGCGGACTTCATCTTCGGCCGTCACCTCGGGGGCGGGCAGGTAGGCATCGCGATTGGCGGCATAGACCATGGCAGGGAAGGTCACCACCTCGATGCCCAGCTCGTGCTGGTAGCGGGCGATCAGTTCATGGGCCTCGAAGGGGCCATAGAATGGCTGCCCCTGCGAGTTCTTGCCCGGGCCGGCATGGTCACGGCCCACAATGAAATGGCTGGCGCCGAAATTCTGGCGGATCAGGGCATGCCACAGCGCCTCGCGCGGGCCACCCATCCGCATCGCCAGCGGCAGCAGCGACAGCGCGGCCTGACCTTCGGGATAATGCGGCAGCAGGGCCTGGTAGCAGCGGACCCGGGTGTAATGGTCGATGTCGCCGGGCTTGGTCCGGCCGACCACCGGCTGGATCAGCAGGCGGGCACCGACTTTTTCGGCCGCGCGCAGGGTCAGTTCGCGATGGGCGCGGTGCATGGGGTTGCGGGTCTGGAAGGCGACGATACGGTCCCAGCCCTGGCCGGCGAACCATTCGCGCAATTGCCGCGGGCTGCGGCGCAGAGGCACGAAATCATAATGTGCCGGCAGCTGGATGCCGAGCAGGCGGCCGCCGAGGTTGACCGGATGGTTGCGGTCCAGCAGCTCGGCCACGCCGGGATGCAGTCGGTCGGTACTGCCGAACACCTGTCGTGCCTCGTGCTCACGGTCAGGGCGATAGATGTCGCTGATTTCCAGCACGGCCAGGGGTGTGCCCTGGGTGTCGTTCAGGCTCAGCTCTCCGCCGAGCAGCAGCTGGGCGGCAAGGGTTTCAGGGACGTCCAAGGTGATCGGCATCGGCCACAGCGTGCCGTCGGCCAGCCGCAGATGATCAACGACGCTGCGGTAGTCCTCCTCGCCCAGAAAGCCGGTCAGTGGCGAGAAGCCACCATTGAGCAGCAGTTCCAGATCGCACAGCTGCCGTTCGGAAAGCGTCCACTGCGGAAGCTGCGCGGCCCGTTTCTTCAAGGCTTCGGCGGCTTCCAGCGGCAGATACAGTTCGCGGAGATGGCCGCCGTGAGGCGCGATCAGAGCGGAGGGTGATGCGGCAAGAGATGCGTTCATGGTGTCCTGGTCAACGGTGGTACGGACGTAATGGCATGGCGGAGCATCAGACGTCCAGATGCAGTCCGCATTCGCGTTTCAATCCGAAGAAACGGGTATCTTCCTCGCGCATGCCGGGTTCCAGGCGTGCGCTGGTGTGCGAGTCACCGATCGAAACATAGCCTTGCTCCCACAGGGGGTGATAAGGCAGATCATGGGTCTTCAGATACAGGCCGATGTCGCGATCGCTCCAGTCCAGCAGAGGATGGACCTTCCAGCGCCCATGACTGTGCTCCAGATATTGCCGCTCGGCGCGGCTTTCCGACTGGCTGCGGCGCAGACCGGCGTACCAGCTGCGGACATCGAGGCCTTCAAGCATGCGCAGCATCGGCTCGACCTTGACGATCCGGTTGTAATGCTCGATGCCGGCCACGCCCTGTTCCCACAGCCGGCCATGTCGGGCTTCCAGCCAGGCCGGGCTCAGCAGGGGGCGGCCGACAACGAGGTTCAGGCGCAGCCGCTCGGTCAGCTGGTCGATGAATCGATAGGTTTCCGGAAACAGATAGCCGGTATCGATAAGAATTACCGGGATGCCTGGTTGCAGCCGGGTCAGCAGATGCAGGCTTACGGCGGACTGCGCGCCGAAGCTGGAGGACAAGACCTGCGGTCCGGGCAGGTGCTGCAGTGCCCAGCCGACCCGCGCCTCGGCGGACTGAGCAGCCAGCCACTGGTTCAGTGCGACCCGTGCTCCGGGGTCGGCCAGAGCTTGTTCTGCCGAGATATCCGGAGCGTTCATGCGTATTCGACCACGTTCAGGACATGTACGGCTTCGGGCAGCAGCTCCTGCCGCAGCAGGAAGTCACCGAAATATTCAGCCTCATGCCGTTCCCGGGCATACCGGGCCAGCAGCACGTCCAGCTCGGCCAGAATGTCCGGTTCGGCGATATTTTCGCGGAACAGGCGATTCAGGCGCAGCCCCTGGAAGTCGGCCCCCAGACGCAGGTCGTAACGGCCGGGACCGCGTCCCACCAGCGCGATTTCTCCCAGATACGGGCGTGAGCAGCCATTGGGGCAGCCGGACAGGCGGAATACGATGGGCGCATCGGTCAGGCCGTGCTTGTCCAGCAGGGCTTCCAGGCGAGGCAACAGCAGCGGCAGATAGCGTTCGCTCTCGGCCATCGCCAAGGCGCAGGTCGGCAAGGCCACGCAGGCGACACTGTTGCGACGCAGGCCGCTTTGCCGGGCGTAGCCGGTCAGGCCGAACTGCTCGACCAGCCGGTCGATGCTTGCCCGTTGATCGGCCGGCACATTGGCGATGATCAGGTTCTGGTTGCAGGTCATCCGGAAGTCGCCCTGGTGAATCCGGGCGATTTCCCGCAACCCTGTCAGCCAGGGCCGAGCCTCGGTATCGGCGATTCGCCCGGCTTCGGTTCGCAGGGTCAGATGCCAGCGGCCGTCATCGCCCTGCAACCAGCCAAAGCGATCGCCATTGTGTTCGAAATGCCAAGGGCGGGATGCTGTCAATGCAGCTCCCAGGCGCTGCTCCACCTCGTGTACGAACCACTCCAGTCCACGGTGATCAATGGTGTATTTCAGGCGGGCATGCTTGCGGACCTGGCGATTGCCGAAATCGCGCTGCACCTCGATCACGGCCTCGGCAAGCCGCAGCAGCTGATCGGGACGGACAAAGCCGATGATGCTGGCCAATCGCGGATAGGTGCTGGCGTCGCCGTGGGTGGTCCCCATGCCGCCGCCAACGGCGACGTTGAAGCCCTGAAGCCGCCCTTCCTCGATGATGGCGATCAGGCCCAGATCCTGGGCGAAGACGTCGACATCATTGGTAGGGGGAATGGCGATGCCGATCTTGAATTTGCGCGGCAGGTAAGTGGGGCCATACAGGGGTTCCTGCTCGGGCTCGCCGCCGACGACCGGTTCGCCGTCCAGCCAGATCTCGTGATAGGCGCGGGTCTTCGGCTTCAGGTGTTCCGACAACCGACTGGCCCATTCCAGTGCCAGCCGATGGGCCGAGGATTCCACAGGATTTGCGCTGCTGACCACATTGCGATTGACATCGCCACAGGCCGCAACCGTGCTGATCAAGGCCTGGTTGATGGCTGCCATCGTCTTTTTCAGATGGCGCTTGATCACACCGTGCAGCTGGAAGGTCTGGCGGGTGGTGATGCGCAGACTGTGATTGGCCCAGGTGGTGGCGATCTCGTCGAAGGCCAGCCATTGCTGCGGGCTTACCACGCCGCCGGCGATGCGGGCCCTGATCATGAACTGCCAAGCCGGCTCCAGTTTCTGCTGCCTCCGTGGCTCGCGAAGATCCCGGTCATCCTGCTGATAGCTGCCATGAAATTTCAGGATCTTGTTGTCATCTTCGCTGATCGATCCAGTGGTTTCGTCGGCGAGTCCCTCCACCAGGGTGCCGCGCAGGAAATGGCTGCGGGCTTTGATCTCTTCAACCGATTCGGTGGGCTTGCTGGTGATGACACTCATGACAACACTCTCAATAGACGTCGCGGAGGTAGCGGCCTTGTTGCTGCAGCTCGTCGATCCAGGTCCGGGCCGCAGCATCCGACCGATGGCCATGCTCTCTGGCAATGCCGATCAGAGTCTCGTGCACGTCGCGGGCCATGTGAATGGCATCGCCGCAGACGTAAAGATGGGCGCCTGCCAGCAGCCACCCATATATCTTCGCACCTTGCTCACGCAGCCGGTGCTGGACATAAACTTTGTGATCCTGATCGCGGGAGAAAGCCACATCCAGACGATGCAGATGACCGGCCCGCAATGCATCATGCCATTCCAGCTGGTACAGGAAGTCGGTATAGGCATGCGGGTTGCCGAAGATCAGCCAGTTGCGGCCGTGCCCTTGCTGCAGGCTGCGCTCCTGGACAAAAGCCCTGAATGGAGCCACTCCGGTACCAGGACCGATCATGATGATGTCCCGATCAGGATCGGCCGGCAGCCGAAAGCGGTCGTTGGCCTCGATAAAGACCGAGGCGCTCGCTCCTTCGACGAGCCTTTGCAGGTGATGACTGGCAACGCCCCAGCGGGGGCCTCGCTCCGTTTCATCATAAACATGGGCTACGGTCAGGTGGACTTCCTCATCCACCGCCTGGTAGCTGGAGGCGATCGAATACATGCGCGGGGCCAACGGCCGCAGTTGCCGTACCAAGGCCTCGGCAGACCAGGGGGCCGGATGTTCCAGCAGGATGTCCAGCAACTGCCGTGTTTCAATCAGGGCGCTGAAAGCCTCGCGTGCGGAAGGTTCCAGCACTGCGCGCAGCTCGGCTGATCCGCTCAAGCTCGCATGGGCTTGCAGAAAGGGCCGGGTCAGCACGGTCAGCTCCCGACGTTCGGTCAGCCAGGTGCGCAAGGGCAATGTGGTGTCATCGATGCGGACCGGCTCGTCCGGATCCAGACCGGTGCTCGCCAGCACGGCGTCGACCAGAGCCGGGTCCTGGGTAGCCCAGACCCCCAGCGCATCACCGGGTTCGTAGCTGAGTCCGGAGCCGGCCAGCGAGAGTTCCAGGTGGCGGATGTCGCGGTCGCTGCCCTGGCCAGTGATGGCCTGGTTTGTCAGTACTTCCGCCATGAAGGGGCGGTCCCGACCATACCCCCCCGGCAGGGGATCGACCTCGACTCTCGCAGGAACTTCCGGCGACGGTGAGCCCGCGGCCTTTGCGGCGTGAGCCAGTGCCTGGTCGAGCCAGCCCCGGGAGACGGTCTCGATATCGACATCGGCATCACCTCGGGGGAACAGGCGATGCCCACCCAAGGCGGCAAGACGCTCATCCATGCGCCGACCGATGGCGCAGAATTCCGGGTAGCTGGAATCACCCAGGCCCAGTACCGCATAACGCAGTTCGGGGAGTTGAGGAGCTCGGCGCCCCTCGATGAATTCGAGCAGCCCGCGGGCATCGTCGGGTGGATCTCCCTCACCCTGTGTGCTGATCACCAGGTACAGCAGTCGCTCCTGCTTCAGCTCGCGCAGCGAATAATTGTCGGCGCGGATCAGTCTCACCGACAGGCCGGCCTGTTCGGCACGGTGGGTCAGGGTCTCGGCTACGCGTTTGGCATTGCCGGTCTGGCTGCCGTAGAGCACAGTGATCGGGGACAAGAACCCGGTCCGGATGTCAGTGGACTCCGGCTTGGAGAGCGTGGTGCGACTGGCGATGCCGGCGATATAACCAGAGAGCCATTGCAGTGCGGTACCATCCAGACCTTCGAGCAGGTGCTCGAGTTGCTGCAGGGTTGCCGTAGCGACAGGAGTAGACACGGGTGCAGGCATGGTGATCAGCTTTTTTCGCGGACCCTCCGCCACGCTGGGAGGTATAGACGTCCATGGATGTCGATCCGGTATTGTACCTTTCTTTGGCCGATGCAGGTTAGATCCCTGATCTTATGTGCTTATGCTCAAAGGTTTGGTTGACCTGCCATCAATGCATCGCTTTCCAAGGCATCATGCCGGGATGCCGGAGACTTTGGCATCGTGCAGGGCCGTCAGCTTGGCATAGGGGATGAGGCGTTGCTGCAGCAGTTGCTGCAGCTTGGGCCCGAACAGCTGAGCCACCTTGTCCACGGTATCGCGAACCTTGCCATCCAGTGCACTCTGCTTCCAGGGTTCCTTTCAAGGCTGGCAACAGCATGGTGGCTGGAGGCGGCCAGTCCCGCGCGGGGATCCAGTGAGAGGAAATGCCGAAGGCGCTCCCACTCGCCTGCGGGATTGGCCGTCAGCCGGTCATGAAACACGAAATGGTGGCGTGGCTGGCCCATGTATCTGGCATGGATTTCGGCTGCGCGATTCCATTGCTTGATCAGATAGCCCAGTGGACTGCTGAAGGGCAAGCCCGGGTAGCGCAGGTGTGCATCCAGCGTGGAGGCGATGACCTGCTCGCCCTGATGCAGCACATGCACAAACAGAGCGCCGTCGATGTCCCTCGATATCTCAGGCAGATACAGAAGATGGAGCGGGGTCTTTTCGGCCCAGCTCCGGCACTGTGCAGCTTGAGCGGCCTGGTCGATAGCGGCGGCGAAGGTACGGGTGGCCTGCCGCAGGGTCAGTCTCGGCTGCAGGGCCGTCAGGGGACAGGCGATTTCTCTCGCCATCCGGTCAAGATGGTTGCGCGCCGATTTGGGGGTCAGTTGCAGACGCCGCTTCCAGTCCCGGGACACAGGCCCACAGCCCGGATCTTCCAGGCGCTGGCGGTGATCGCGGTAGAGTTTCTGGAAGAAAAAGGTTTCCGGCAAGGTATAGACATCGGGATGCCGACCCATCATGGCCTGCACGATGGTGGTCCCGGAGCGAGGGTGTCCGACAATGAAAATGCGTTGCATGCTCTGATATCGGGAGCGGACTGCCAGATTACCTGGCGGTCGGATCCGCCCCTCTTTCAGATCGATAAGACGGCAAACGTATGAAAAACCACCGTGTTGACAGCCGGGTAGCGTAAAATCCTCCCGGCTTGCATTCGGACGCTGGCGGTGACCGCCGGCCATGAGGGGATGAATGGGGCGGACCGGGCTGCGGTGATTTGCCGAGTCTGTTGTTTAAACCGCACGAACTCAAGATATTGGCGTTTGGAATGAGCTCACTGACGAGTACTGTCTGGTCTGCCGACCTTCGCCTGCTGGTGGATGATCGTTATTCGCGTCTGATGACGCGTTGCCGGGAAGCCGGCATCCCTTTCCATGACGATGCCGGCGTGGCCGAGAGGGTGTGTGCCACCTTGCTGGCCAGCGATTTCGCCTTTGATGTGTGGCTGCGCCAGCCGGAATGGCTGGCCCCGCAGGGCATCGCCTGGCTGAGCGGCGAGACGGATGCCTCGGTACGACTGGCCGAGATGGTCTTGCCCGCCGATGAGGCCGGATGCATGGCGGCTTTGCGGCGCTTTCGCCATGGCGAGGCGCTGCGGCTGATCTTCCGTGACGTCAATGGCCTGGATTCCGTGGAGGAGACGCTGGCCGCCACCAGCGCCTTGTATCAGGGCTTGACCGAAACGGCGCTGGACTGGTCCGAGCAGGCGATGCAGCCGCGTTTCGGTCTGGCGCGCAACGCGGAGGGCGAGCGCCAGCGTCTGGTGGTGATGGGCCTGGGCAAGCTGGGCGGCAGCGAGCTGAATTTTTCCTCTGATATCGACCTGATTCTCGGTTATCCGCAAGCCGGTCACAGCGACGGCCGGCACTCCCTGGACAACAGCGAATATTTTCTGCGGCTGAGCCGGCAACTGGTGCGCCTGCTGGCCGAACCGAGCACCGAAGGGATCTGCGCGCGCGTCGACCTGCGCCTGCGGCCGTACGGCCAGGCGGGCCGTATCGCCTTGTCCTTCGACGCGATGGAACATTATTACCAGCACGAAGGGCGCGACTGGGAACGTTATGCCTGGATCAAGGCCCGTACCGTGGCCGGCGACCGGCAGGCCGGGCGGCAGTTGAAGGAGCGGTTGCGGCCCTTCGTATACCGCCGCTATCTGGATTACACCGCGTTTGCCGGCCTGCGCGAGATGAAGGCGCTGATCGATCGCGAGGTGGCGCGCAAGGACCTCAAAGCCAATCTCAAACTGGGGCCCGGCGGCATCCGTGAAATCGAATTCGTGGTGCAGCTCAACCAGATGATCCGCGGCGGCCGCGAGCCCGGTCTGCGGGTGCAAGGGCTGCTGCCGGCGCTGGCCCACTGCGAGGCGCGGGGCTTTGTTGCCGCGCGCAGCGCCCGGGTGCTGCGTGAGGCCTACCTCTTTCTCCGTCAGCTGGAAAACCGGCTGCAGATGCTGCGTGACATGCAGACCCATACGATTCCTGCCGATGCGCTGTCGCGGGAACGGGTGGCCCTGGGCATGGGGTATCCGGACTGGGCCGCGCTGGAACTGGCGCTGGCCGGGCATCGGGAGCGGGTCAGCGAAGAGTTTGCTGCGGCGCTGGTCCCCGAGGACGGTGCCGCCTCGCCGGCTCCGACGGCGGAGCAAGGGCTCTGGCAGCGCGCCGTCGAGGGCGAGCTGGGCGAGGCCGATGCCGTGGGCGCCGGGCTGGCCTCCGGTGCAGCCAACCTTTTGACCCACCTGGCCCAGGCTCCTCAGGTGCGGGCCATGTCCGAGCGTGGGCGGGAGCGGCTGGACCGGCTGATGCCGCGGCTGTTGCAGGAGCTGCGCGGTTGCCGGTCAGAGCCGGCGGTACTGGATCGACTGACCCGGCTGATCCAGGCAGTGGCGCGCAGGGCTTCGTATCTGGCCTTGCTGGAAGAACAGCCGGCGGCCCGTCGTCGCCTGCTGCGGCTGTTCGATCGCAGCGCGTTTCTGGCCGAGCAGGTGATTGCCCAGCCTTTGCTGCTGGATGACGTGTTCGATCCACGCATCGATCAGCTGCCCCTGGACAGTGACGCGATCACGGCCGAGTTGAACCGGGTACTGGACACCCTGGAAGAACGCGAAGCCGGGGTCGAGCTTGAACGATTGAATGAGCTAAAGGCCAGTCTGGCCTTCAGGATCGGGCTGGCTTTTGATGACGGGCGAGCGGGAGGCACGGTCAGTGCCTGGCGGCTGGCCGCGGTGGCCGAGTCCATGGTCCGGGCCGTCACTGCGCTGGCCGCGCGTGAGCTGAAGGCCCAGCATGGCCGCCTGCCGGGAACCGGGCTGGGCTTCGCGGTACTGGGCTATGGCAGCCTGGGCGGCATGGAGCTGGGCCTGGCCTCGGATCTGGATCTGGTCTTCATCTATGACGGAGCCCAGGCCGAGGCCGCCAGTGACGGTCCGCGGGCACTGGTCGGCGTGCATTGGTATCTGCGGATGGCCCAGCGCATCATCAACTGGCTCAGCGTACTGACCCGGGCCGGCCGTCTGTACGAGGTGGATCCGCGGCTGCGGCCGGATGGCGCCAAGGGATTGCTGGTGGTGAGTCTGGAAGCGTTCGCCAGCTATCAGCGTGACCGGGCCTGGACCTGGGAGCACCAGGCTCTGGTCCGGGCTCGCCCGGTGGCGGGAGACATGGCGCTGTGCCGGCGTTTTGCGGAGATTCGCCGGCAGGTGCTGAGCCGTCCCGCCGAGCTCGGGGTGGTCCTGCCCCAGATCAGCGAAATGCGCCGCCGCTGGCGCAGCGAACGCGACCGTTCACGACCGGGCTGGCGGGATCTGAAGCAAGGGCATGGCACCCTGATCGATATCGAGTTTCTGTTGCAGGCCTTGGTGCTGCAACATGCGGCACGCATTCCGGCGCTGCTGGAAGTGACGGCCAGCGCGGACCTGATCGCGGTCTGCGGTCGCCATGGGCTGCTGGACGAGATGCAGTGCCAGGGTCTGCTGGATGCTCATGAGGCCCTGCTCAAGCTGGCACTGGCCTCGACCCTGGATCTGCGTACCCGGATCGCGGCCGATGACGCCCCATTGCAGGCGCTGGCCGCGGAAGTCATGACCATCTCCCGGGAGATGGGCCTGCCGCCGGATTGAAGCCGCCCCGGTCCGTCCGCAGGGACTGACCGGGGCAGGGGATCAGGCTTCGAGCTGCTGCAACTGCAGCTGCAGGCCATCCTGCTGCACGGTCCAGTCGGCGATCCGCTGCCGCTCCTGAGCCACCACCTCGGCCGGGGCATTGGCGACAAATTTCTCGTTGCGCAGCTTGCCTTCGCACTTGGCGATTTCGCCGCGAATCTTGCCGATCTCCTTTTGCAGCCGGGTCTTCTCGGCGTCCAGATCGATCAGCCCGGCGAGGGGGATCAGCAGGCGCAGGCTGCCGACCACGGCGGCGGCACTGGCCGGCTCCGGCGTCGGTACCGGCTGCGGGGCCTCGACCCGGGCCAGCACCTGGATCTGGGAGGCAAATCGGGCCAGTCGCTGCTGGTCGCTGGCATCGCCACCGGCGATCAGCAAGGGAATGGTCTTGCCCGGGGCGATATTCATTTCCGAGCGGATCCGGCGGATGCCGGTCAGCACCTGCTTGAACCATTCGATATCGGCACTGGCGGCGGCATCCTCCGGCAGAGCGCCGGCATCCGGCCAGGCTTGCTGCAGCAGGCCGGTGGCCTCCAGTCCCAGGCGCGGCGCCACCGACTGCCATATTTCCTCGGTGATGAACGGCACCAGCGGATGCAGCATCCGCAGCGCGGTTTCCAGCACCACCAGCAGGGTGTGCCGGGTCGAGGCGGCCGCGATGGCGTCATTGCCCTGCAGGGCCGGCTTGGCCAGTTCCAGGAACCAGTCGCAGTATTCGTTCCACACGAATTCGTAGACAGCCTGGGCCAGCAGGTCGAAGCGATAGCTGGTGAAATGGCCTTCGACCTCGACCAGGGTCTGTTTCAGCCGTCCCAGGATCCAGCGCTCGGCCTCGGTCGCCGGCAGCGGGCCGGTGGCCTCGAACACCGGGGTCTCCGGCAGGTTCATCAACACGAAGCGGGCGGCGTTCCACAGCTTGTTGCAGAAGGCCTTGTAACCCTCGGCGCGCTTGATGTCGAAATTGATGGTGCGGCTGTAGCTGGCCAGCGCGGCAAAGGTGAAGCGCAGTGCATCGGTGCCGATGGCCGGGATGCCGTCCGGATAGTCTTTACGGATCCGCTTTTCGACCTTTTCGCGGACCTGGGGCAGCAGCAGGGCGCGGGTGGATTTCTCCACCAGCGGCTCCAGCTCGATGCCGTCGATCAGGTCCAGCGGATCCAGGGTATTGCCCTTGGACTTCGACATCTTCTGCCCTTCCGCATCGCGGATGATGGCATTGATATACACCTCGCGGAACGGCACCTGACCCGTGAAATACTTGGTCGCCATCACCATCCGGGCGACCCAGAAGAAGATGATGTCGAAACCGGTGACCAGGGTGGCACTGGGCAGGAAACGCTGGAACTGCTCCCATTCCAGGGCACGGTCGGTGCTGTCGCCGGGCCAGCCCAGGGTCGAGAACGGCCACAGCGCCGAACTGAACCAGGTGTCCAGCACGTCTTCGTCCTGGCGCAGTTCGCCGACGGGCGCGATGCCGGCATGGGCGCGCGCATCGGCCTCGTTTTCGCCGACAAAGCAGTTGCCGGCCTCGTCATACCAGGCCGGGATCTGATGGCCCCACCACAGCTGGCGGCTGATGCACCAGTCCTGGATATTGTCCAGCCACTGGGTATAGGTCGTGCTCCAGTTTTCCGGCACGAACTTGATCTGGCCCGAGCGCACCGCCTCCAGCGCCGGTTCGGTGATCGCCTTGCGACCGCCGGGACGACCGTCATCCAGGGTTTCGCGGGTCAGATCGACGAACCACTGGTCGGTCAGCATCGGCTCGATCACCGCGCCGGAGCGCTCGCTGACCGGCACCTGCAGCTTGTGCGGCTTGATCTCCACCAGCAGGCCGGCGGCCTCCAGATCAGCGACCACCCGCTTGCGGGCCTCGAAGCGCTCCAGGCCGCGATAGGCTTCAGGCGCGTTGTCGTTGACGTGGGCGTCCTTGTTGAAGATCTCGATCGGGGGCAGCTGATGACGCTGGCCGATGGCATAGTCATTGAAGTCGTGGGCCGGGGTGATCTTCACCGCGCCGGTACCGAATTCCGGCTCCACATAGTCGTCGGCGATCACCGGGATCAGCCGGTCGCTCAGCGGCAGACGCAGCTGACGGCCGATCAGATGGGCATAGCGCGTATCTTCCGGATGCACCGCTACAGCCACGTCACCCAGCAGGGTTTCCGGCCGGGTGGTGGCGACCACGATGGACTCGTCGCTGTCGGCCACGGCGTAGCGGATCGACCACATCGAACCTTCGCGCTCGACATTGTTCACTTCCAGATCCGATACCGCGGTGCCCAACGCCGGATCCCAGTTGACCAGACGGTTGCCGCGGTAGATCAGGCCGGCGCGGAACCACTCCACGAACACCTTGCGCACGGCGGCCGACAGGCCTTCGTCCATGGTGAAGCGCTCGCGCGACCAGTCGGCGGCGACGCCGATGCGACGCATCTGATGGGTGATGGTGGAGCCTGACTGCTCCTTCCACTGCCACACTTTCTTCAGAAATTCCGGGCGGCCCAGATCGTGGCGGGTCTTGTCTTCCAGCGCCAGCTGGTTCTCGACGATCTTCTGGGTGGCGATGCCGGCATGGTCGGTACCGACCTGCCACAAGGTGTCGTCACCGCGCATGCGATGGTAGCGGACCAGCATGTCCATCACGGTCTGCTGAAAGGCATGGCCCATGTGCAAGGTGCCGGTGACATTGGGCGGCGGCAGCAGAATGCAGTAGGGCTTGCCCTGGCCACTCGGAGTGAATACGCCGCTGGCTTCCCAGCGCGGGTACCACTTCGACTCAATCGCGTTCGGCTCGAAACTCTTGTCCATGGATATACGGCTCGCAGCGTGCCATGAGGCCGGCACGGTAGGTTGAAACGGAACCCTTCATTCTACGTGGGGGCATCCGGATAAATACAGCGCAGGCGGCAGGATGCTCCGCAGGCATCCTGCCGGAAGATGCTGCTGGATCGTGCGACCCGCTCATCACCCGATGGGGGCGGGCCGCGGAAAAGACACGCGGCCCGCCGGGCATCAGGCGCGCAGCACCCGGCCGTGGCGGTGAACCTCGTCGACCAGGCGCCTGACCTGCTCGGGATCCACTTCCGGGGTCACACCGTGGCCCAGGTTGAAGATATGGCCCGGCCCCTTGCCGTAGCTGTCCATCACGGCCCGTACTTCACGCAGCAGCACTTCAGGTGGCGCCTGCAGCAGGGCCGGGTCCAGATTGCCCTGCAGCGCGACGCGATCGGCGACGGCGGCGCGGGCATCGGCGAGGTCGATGGTCCAGTCCACGCCAAGACCGGCGCAGCCGGTATCGGCCAGTGCGGCCAGATGGGCGTTGGCACCCTTGGAGAACAGCACCACCGGCAGTTCGCGGGCCACCGGGTCGGCCTTGATCCCTGCCACCACCTGTTGCATGTGACGCAGCGAGAATTCCCTGAAGGCCGCCGGACCCAGCAGGCCGCCCCAGGTATCGAACACCATCAGGGCCTGGGCACCGGCATGGGCCTGGGCGACCAGATAGGCGGTCACCGACCGTGACAAGGTATCCAGCAGCTGATGGGCCAGGGCCGGATCACTGAAGCACAAGGCCTTCAGTCGGGCGAAGTCGCGCGAGCCCTGACCTTCGACCATGTAACAGGCCAGGGTCCAGGGGCTGCCGGAAAAACCGATCAGTGGCACTCGGCCTTTCAGTTCGCGGCGGATCAGGCTGACCGCATCCATGACATAGCGCAGCTCGCCATCCATGTCAGGCACGGCCAGCTTTTCGATCTGCGCCCGCTCGCGCAGCGGATGGGCGAAGCGCGGACCTTCCCCGGCGGCGAAGCTCAGGCCCAGGCCCATCGCGTCGGGAATGGTCAGAATGTCGGAGAACAGAATGGCCGCATCCAGCTCGAAGCGATCCAGCGGCTGCAGGGTGACTTCGCAGGCCAGTTCGGGATTCTGGGCCAGGGCCATGAAGTTGCCCGCCTTTTCGCGGGTGGCGCGGTACTCGGGCAAATAGCGACCAGCCTGACGCATGATCCACACCGGGGTGGTGTCGGTGGGCTCGCGGCGCAGGGCGCGCAGGAAACGGTCGTTTTTCAAGGCTTCAGACATGGCAATCCAGTGACTTTCCAAAGATTACGGTGGCACGCCTCAGCGGCCGGGGGCATCGGCCCCCTGGCTGAACATCACCAGGAAGCCGCGCTTCAACTGGGCATCACGATGCTTGGCAAAGGCCACCAGGGCGTCGGTGTGGCTGAGGAACTGTTCGCGTTTCAGGCTGATCCGGCCGCCCTGGATACCCCATTCGCGCAGCAGGCTCCAGCCACCGAGCAGATCCTGTTCCAGACTGAGCTGGTAGAAGCGGACCGGTTCGGAGGATTCGGGCTGGATCTGCAGATAGAGGCGCATGGAGGCTCAGGGGCAGGAGGATGGGCCTATTGTAGCCGGCTTTGTCGCTGCCCCGCGCCCTGTCCGGCTTCAGACCGGCGCGTTGATCGCGGCCTGCAGCACGCCCAGTACGGCCGCCTCGTCCACGCCCGGCACCAGTCGGGCCCGGCCGATGCCGTCCCACAAGATCAGGCGCAACTTGCCGGCCAGGTTTTTCTTGTCCAGTCGCATCAGTTGCAGCAGCGTTTCGGCCGGGGCCAGCGCGCCCGGGGCCACCGGCAGTCCCAGTTGCAGCAAGAGCCGGCGCAGTCGTCCGGTATCGGCGGCATCAGCCATGCCCAGCTGCTCGGACAGCTGGGCGGCCAGCACCATCCCGATCGCCACGGCCTCGCCATGCAGCCAGGTCTGGTAGTGTCCGGCGGTTTCCAGGGCATGGCCGAAGCTGTGCCCCAGATTCAGCAGGGCGCGCTCACCTTGCTCGGTTTCATCTCGGGCCACGACGCCGGCCTTGTAGGCTACCTTGCGGGCGATCGCCTCGATCAGCGGCGCCGGGTCGCGAGCGGCCAGGGCCTCGGCGTGATCTTCCAGCCAGCTGAAAAAAACAGGATCACCGATGGCCGCCCCCTTGACCACCTCGGCGAGGCCGGCGCGGTATTCGCGCGCGGGCAGGGTAGCCAGACTGTCGGTGTCGGCGAAGACCGCGCGGGGCTGATGAAAGGCACCGACCAGATTCTTGCCGGCCGGCAGATTGACGCCGGTCTTGCCGCCGACCGAGGAGTCGACCATGGCCAGCAAGGTGGTCGGCATCTGGATGAAATCGATGCCGCGCATCCAGCAGGCGGCGGTGAATCCCGCCATGTCGCCGACCACGCCACCGCCGAGGGCGATCACGCAGGCATCCCGTGTCGCGCCCATGCGGGCCAGCGCGCCGAGCGCCTGTTCGATATTGGCGAAGGTCTTGTAGGCCTCGCCATCATCCATCACGTAGCTGTCCCAGCTCAGGCCGCTCAGGCCGGCCTCGATCTTCGGCAGATACAGCGGAGCGATGGTGCGGTTGCTGAAGACCAGTACATGCCGGCCGCGGATGGTCTCGCGCCACGTGGCCGTGTCGCTCATCAGGCCCGGTCCGATCCACACCGGATAACGCCTGGAGCCCAGCTCGACGTCGATGCGGCGGGAAGTGGAGGCGGGCGTGATCTGGGACATGGGGTTCTCGTGACTCATGAAGTGATGGCGTTGGTCTGACGCTGCCAGTGGCGGTCAATCAGTGGAATGCTGCGGGCGGTGGCGGCGGTCACCGACTCGTATTCGCCGGGAATGCTCAGCTCGGCGAGTTCGGCATACAAGGGGGTGCGGATCCTGGCCATGGCCTGCAGCCGCTGTTCGCGGTCCTCGCCGGCCAGCAGCGGGCGGTGCCGGTCATGCTGCAGTCGGTGGAGCTGCTGTTCCACGCTGCTTTGCAGCCAGATCACCAGGCCACGCTCGCGCAGACGCTGACCATTGCGCGGATCCAGCACCGCACCCGCGCCGGTACTGAGCAGGATGCCCTGGCGCTGACTGAACTGGTCGAGCAGATCCGATTCGCGGCTGCGAAAGCCGGATTCACCTTCCAGTTCGAACACGGCGGCCACCGGGGCACCGGTGTGTTTCTCGATCTCGATGTCGAGATCGATGAATTCCAGCCGATAATGGGCGGCCAGCAAGCGACCGATGGACGTCTTGCCCGCGCCGGATGGACCAACCAGGAAAAGATTTGACGATGGATTCATACCGCCATGCTAGCAGTCTTGACCCGGCCCGGCCCGTGCTTCTGGCTGGCTGCGGTGATTTGGGCCTGCGTGTCGCGGCCAGTCTGCAGGCCCGGCAGCAGCCTGCACTGGGCCTGCGCCGCTCGCCGCCCGCCGGGCCCTCCTCGCCGGCCTGGATCCAGGCCGATCTGTGCCGCCCCGAAACCTTGACCGCCTTGCCGCGCAGCATTGACACCGTGATGTACTCGCCCACGCCAGGGGCGCGGGATCCTGCCCGTTACCATGCCGTTTTCGTGGAGGGCCTCGGCCATCTGCTGGACCGGCTGCAAGGTCACGATCTGAGGCGGGTGGTGCTGGTGTCTTCCACCGCCGTCTATGGTGATCTGGATGGCGAGTGGGGCGATGAGAGCACCGTGACCGAGCCTCTGGGCTTCAATGGCCGGGTGTTGCTGGAAGCCGAGCAGCTGTTGCAGCGGCGTTGTCCGCAGGCCGGGGTGGTGGTGCGGCTGGGGGGCATCTACGGACCCGGGCGGTTGCAGTGGCTGCGCCGCCTGCAGCAGGGTCATGTGCGCGTGCCGCGGCAAAGGCCGCACTGGTCCAACCGGATTCATGCCGATGATGCTGCGGCGCTGTTGCTGCAGCTGCTGCAGGTCGCCGAGCCGGCACCCTTGTATCTGGGCGTGGATGGCCAGCCGCTGCGGCTGGACCATTTTTATGATGCGATGGCCGTCGAGCTGGGCCTGCCCCCTCCCGCCGAAGGGCCAGCACCGACAGGGATCGGCAACAAACGGCTGGCCAGTGCGCGACTGGCCGCGCTGGGTTTTCGCCCGCGCTGGCCGGATGCGATCCATGGGTGCCGAGCCTTGCTGGCGAACATCGACTGAAGGCGCGGCTCCGGTTGTCTCAGACGCTGGCCGGGGCCTTGCGGGCAGGGGGCTGCCAGTGATGCAGGGCGACCACTCGTCGTTCAGGGTTGAACTCGACCACGCTGTCGGCCTGTTCGGGCAGGGTGCGCAAGGCATGCCGGCTGAGTCGTTCGGTATGGGCGACGAAACGGTACAGCGCGGCTTCATCCATGGCCAAAGGCAGGCGCTGTTCACGCAGATGGGCTTCCTGCTGGGCTCGCCAGTCACGCACCGTCTCCCAGTCCGGTGCCTGCAGTACCACCAGGGCATCGAACTGGCGCCACAGCGGCTGATAGCCGCGCAGTTGCTTGTTGACCCAATGCCGCCAGCTGCCGTCAGGGTCCTCGTCGCGCTCCAGGTTGTTGATGCCGGGTTCCAGCGCGGCGATCTTCTCGGGGCGCAGGCCAAGGGCCCAGCCTTCGACAATGATCAGCCGCGGCGCACGGGTGATCCTGCGCCAGCGAGAGGGCGGCATTCGGGTATCACGGGTCTTGTCATAGCGCGGCACCATGACCGGCAGTTTTTCGGAAGCTCCCGGCAAGGCGGCCAGCACCGACAGCATCAGCTCGATTTCATGGGTGCCGGGCACGCCACGGGTCTTCAGCAGGGGGTGCACATCCCTGGCCAGCGCATCACGTTCACTGCGGGCGTAGTAGAAGTCATCCAGTGACAGCACTTCCGTCGCCAGGCCGCGGGCTTCGGCCTGCTTTTGCATGTCGCGGGCCAGGGTGCTCTTGCCGCTGCCTTGCAGGCCTGAAAGGCCCAGGATGTAGGGGCGCCGCGAGCGCGCGATCCGGCCCGCGTAATGATCGAGCAGATGACCAGCCAAGGCCGGGTTCTGCGTGCTAGCATCGGTTGTCTTCATCCGCGTCCATGATGACGTTCTGCGTCACCGTTTCAATACCTTATATGTTGAAATCCGCGATCCTGGCCACCTTCAAGGACCTGCTCGAAGCTGCGGCCGCGGCCGGCGAGGCCGAGCCTGAAGCCATGTGCCTGGCCACGGCGGACGAGACCGGCCGGATCAGTGCCCGCATGGTACTGCTGAAAGGGGTGGATGTGCGTGGATTCCGCTTTTTCAGTCACCATGATAGCGACAAGGGCCGTCAGCTTGCAGCCCATCCCCGGGCGGCCTTGTGTTTCCACTGGGAAAAACTGGGTCGCGGCGTGCAGGTGAGGGTGGAAGGCATGGTCGAAAAAATCGATGCCGCCGACTCCGATGCCTATTTCGCCACCCGGCCCCGGCCCAGTCAGCTCGGGGCCTGGGCTTCGCGCCAGTCACGCGAGCTGGCTTCCCGCGAGGTGTTCGCGCAGCAGTTGGCTGAACTTGAAGACCGGTTCGAGGGGGACGAAGTGCCGCGTCCTCCGCACTGGGGTGGCTACCGGCTGAAGCCTGACCGGATCGAATTCTGGTACGGCGCCGAATTCCGGCTGCATGATCGCGACTGCTGGACGCTGGACGCGACAGGTGAGTGGCAGTGCCGGCGCTTGTATCCTTGAGATTTTGAACGGGAGGCCGACATGGCCGAGCGATTCGTCATCTCCACGCCCGGAAGGGGCTTTACCGACATC
>JGI2924J29684_1078410_pt1 | contig 47791 bp, 47 predicted proteins | sample BenlonsequencITS_FD_29684 | JGI IMG/M metagenome (IMG submission 29684) | reverse complement strand
CATCACCGACGGGTTCGAGGTGTTCGTACAGCTCGTGATCGCGCTGACGAGGACGTCGCCGTGACCGATCTCGATCTCGGTCCCGTCCTCGAGTTCGACGGGAACTTTCTCGTCTAACGCGAGGCCGGGTCCGGCGTCGGTCCCTTCCGCGGCGGCCGCACCGCTCCCATCCCCAATTGCGGGCTCACCGCCAGCGCCGAGGACGCCTTCCTCCTGCAGGAGGGCCGGGAAGTGCGCGTCTAAGTCGCCCATCGGGATGCGCTGGTGGGGTTTCTTGTGGCCCGCGAGGCTCGGCTCGACGTCGCCGAGGTCGAACTCGACCGTTTCGGTGTACTCGGGCTCCTGCTCGCCGAACAGCCCCTGGGCCTCGAGGTACTCGCGGACGAGTTCGACGTGGTCGGGATCCCGTCCCGTGAGTTCGAGGTACTCGAGGGTCTTCTCGTCGACGGGGAACATGCTGATCGTCGACCCCTGCTCGGGGGCCATGTTCGAGATGGTCGCCCGGTCGGCGACCGAGAGCTCGGCGACGCCGGGGCCGAAGAACTCGACAAACTTGTCGACGACGCCGACCTCACGCAGTTTCTCGGTGATGTGGAGCACGAGGTCGGTGGCGGTCGCGCCCTCGGGGAGTTCGCCCTCGAGGCGGACGCCGACGACCTCCGGCAGGCTCATGTTGATCGGCTGGCCGAGCAAGGCTGCCTCGGCCTCGATCCCGCCGACACCCCAGCCGACGACGCCGATGCCACCGATCATCGGGGTGTGGCTGTCGGTGCCGACGAGCGTGTCCGGGTAGAGCCACTGCTCGCCGTCTTCCTCGCGCTCGTGGACGACGCGGCCGAGGTGCTCCAGGTTGACCTGGTGGACGATCCCCGTCCCTGGCGGGACGACGTTGAACTCGTCGAACGCTTGCTGGGCCCACTTGATCGCGCGATAGCGCTCCTCGTTGCGCTCGTACTCGATCTCGACGTTTTTCTCGTAGGCGTCCTCGCTGCCGAAGTGGTCGACCTGCACGCTGTGGTCGATCACGAGGTCGCAGGGAACCTCGGGCTCGACGACCGTCGGGTCGACGTCCTCGCGCTCGGCGGCCGAACGCAGCGCCGCGAGGTCCACCACTGCGGGAACTCCGGTCAGGTCCTGCAGGACGACCCGCGACACCGTGAAGGGAACCTCGGCGTCCGGGACGTCCGGCTCCCAGGACGCCGCGGCGCGGATCGACTCGGCGTCGATCCGGTCGCCGTCGGCGTTTCGCAGCACCGACTCGAGCAGGATCCGAATGCTCACCGGCAGTTTCTCGAGATCGCAGAGCTCCCGCTCCTCGAGGACCGTGAGGTCCGCCATCTTGTACGTCTCGCCGCCGTGTTCGAACTCCCGGATCGCCTCCGAGAACTCATCAACTACCATACTCGAGCTGCGAACCCGTGGTATTTGAATCCCTCGAGAATATTCCCTAGAGAACATATACTCCCTATATTTGGCGGTCAGGGTGTGCGTTTCAGTAGCTCGAGGAGTTCGACGGGAGCGGTATCAGCCGCGGTAGCGCCCACAGCCAAAAGTATCTAGTGGCCGCATTTGATCGGACACTGTGGGATAACAGCCGCCACTACATCGATCGGCCTGGAATTTCCGGGATTTGGAAAGGATAGACTCATACACAGAGAGTCGTGATCCGGACACACGTTCGATGACTGGAACGGTTGCGCTGGCCGCCGAATTTGCGTTTATTATTCTGGTCGCTATCGGGCTCGGCTACGCCGCACGGCTCACCGGACAGCCGGTGCTCGTCGGGTACATCTTCACCGGCTTGATAATCGGCCCGGCGGTCTTCGGACTGGTCACGGAAACCGAGTTGATCGACACGATGTCCGAGCTCGGACTCGGATTCTTGCTCTTCCTCGTCGGACTCCAGCTTCGCTTCGAGGACATTCGAGAGATCTTTCGACCGATAGTCAACCTCACCGTTCTCGGAACGGTCGCACAAACCGCACTGGCACTCAGCGTGGCCTGGCTACTCGGGTTTCAGCCGACGGAGGTACTCGTTCTCGGCCTTGCGTCCGTTTTCGGAGCGACACCTGTTATCGTCAAAGTGCTTCAGGATAACGACCAGCTCGATACGCTCCCCGGCCGAATCGATATCGGCGTCCTCATTCTTCAGAACATTTACCTGGTCGTCCTCCTCGCTATCTTGAGTTCGGACTCACTCGAGAGCCCCGTTGAGATCCTCACGAGCGTCGGATTCGTGCTCGTGTTTATGGTGCTCATTGCCGTCTTCTCGTACGTCGCAGCCCGATACGTTCTTCCGCGACTGTTTACCGAAATCGCCGGTGATCGGGAAGTGCTGTTCATCGTCGGTGTCGCGTGGGCGTTTCTCTTCATCGCGGCGTCGGATCAGCTCGGCCTCTCGATCGAGATGGGCGCGTTTATCGCGGGCATCAGCCTCGCACAGGTGCCACAGAGTACGCAACTTTCGGAGGAGATCCGGCCGATTACCGACTTCTTCATGCTCGTCTTCTTTACGAGCATCGGCCTCCAGCTTACGGCTGAGCACCTGCTTGCGTACTGGCGAGAGGCGGTGATCGCGTCCGTGGTGCTCATGGTCGCAAACTTCGTCGTGATGGCCGCGCTCATCTACCGCGAACAGTTCACACTCGAGACGTCGTTCATCGGCTCGCTCAACATGGTGCAGGTCAGCGAGTTTTCGTTGGTCTTGGGTGCGTTGGCGCTGACCCAGGGGTTCGTCGACGAGGGAATCCTCGGCTATCTCAGCCTCGTCGCGATCATCACGATGAGCGCCTCGACGTATCTTCTCAACTACAACTATCGGTTGTACGCCATCGCCGAACCGTACTTAGAACGGTTCAAGCGGGAGGGAGAGTCCGACGACGAACTCGTCGCACGTCGGGATCACGCAGTCATCATCGGGCACGACGAGATCACCAGAGACGTGCTCCCACTGCTCCGTGAAGAGTACGGCGAGGTCGTCATCATCGACCGAAATCCTGGAGATGCTGAGTACCTGTACGACGAGGGATACGACCTGATACGTGGGGACTTCAAGTTCAGCGAGCTTCGCGCCGAAGCGAAGCTCGAACGGGCGGCGTTTGCACTCAGTACGTCCGTGGAGGTAGACGTCAACAAAACGCTGCTCGAGGCGACACGCGACGACGCGATCGTCTTCGCCGAAGCGGACCAGATCGACGACGCGTTCGAGCTGTACGATCGGGGTGCCGATTTCGTCATCCACAGCACGGTCCTGACGCAAGATATGATCGAAGAGCAGCTTCGGACGTACTTCACGGACCCAGATTCGTTCGAAGCGGTTCGCGAGCGCGACTACGGTCGGATGCACTGGGGGGAGCCGAATGAGTGATCTCCTCGTCACGCTGGCGACGATTTTCATTCTCGCTGCAGTCCTGCTAGTCGCAACGAACCGGTTTCCGATCCCCGCCGTACCGGTCTACATCGTCGCTGGGTTGGTGTTGCCTCCGCTCGTTGGCGACGACCTGACGCTGGAACTCGCCCAGTGGGGGATCGCATTTCTGGTGTTCATCTTCGGGGTAAACGTCGAACCGGGTAGATTCCGAACGATTGCGAAAGACAGCGAGCACGTCGCTGCTGCACAGCTCGTGATCGTCGGGGGTGCAGCGCTCGCAGTAGCACTCGGGGTCGGTCTCGAGACGCTCGATGCGGCGTACTTCGCTATCGCCGCAGCACTCAGTTCCTCGCTCGTCGGTCAGAGCCTCTTCAGGCGAGAGATCTACCTCAATCTCGTTCACGGACGGCTCGTCCAGTCCATTCATTTCATTCAGGACCTGTTCGCGATCGCGGTCCTGCTCGTCCTCAGTGCAGCGGTCTTCACACTCGACGGAGTCGCACTCAAACTCGGATACGGCGTAATTCTGCTCGCCACCGCGGTTCTCTTTCGGGTTTATGCCTTCGACTGGCTCGTGAAACTTTCCGGCGACAACGACGAGCTCATTATCCTCTCCGGAATCGGACTTCTGATCGCGTTTATCGGAAGCTCCGTAGCGTTCGAGGTCTCGATCGCCGTTGGCGCCTTCGCTGCGGGGCTCGCAGTGACTCGAGACTTTCCGAACAACCTCGCACTGCTTTCCGGTCTGGACTCGCTCAACACCTTCTTCAGCGCGATCTTCTTCGTGACGCTCGGAAGCCTCGTTACGATCCCGGCGACGACGACGGCACTCCTCGAAGTCGTGCTGATCGCCGGGCTTCTCACGCTGTTCGTGGTTTTCGTCAAACCGCTCGTGATGGTCGTGTTGCTGCTTCGCCGAGGGTACGAGACACGCACCGCCTGCCTGACGAGTTTCACGCTCGATCAGGTCAGCGAGTTCGCGCTCATCATCGCTATTCAGGCACTGTTGCTCGAGCGGATCTCGGAGCCGGTGTTTCAGGCGATCATCCTGGCGTCCGCGATTACGATGATTACGTCTGCGGCCACCAAACAGTACGACGAGACGCTTTCGAGGATCGTTGCTCGGGCGGACGTCTTTAGCTCGAGCCACGAGCAGCTCCGAACGCGAAGCCGCGTCGATTCCGATCTCACCGACCACGTCGTTATCATCGGATACGGAATACTCGGTTCACGAATCGCCGCCGTTTGCGACGATCTCGGAATCGACGTCGTCGTAATCGACCACGATCCCGCACAGCTGTCTCGGGTACGAGCGGAGCGAGAGTACTACGTGTTCGGCGACGCGATGGTCGAGGATACGTTACAGTTAGCGAACGTCTCCGAGAGCCGCCTCGTCTATTCGACAACCGCGGATCGAATCCTCTCGGATACGCTTCTGTCACGCGTTCGTGATCCCGACGTCATCGTCCGCGCGAAAAACACGGACGAAGCGCTCGAACTGTTCGAAGCGGGTGCAACCTACGTCGCGGTCCCCGACTTGCTCGCCTCGGAACGGCTTCTCGAGGTGATCCGCGAACTCTCTGCGGCTGATGGTGACACTACCCAGCTTCGACAGCGTGAAATAGCGCACTTGCGCGAAGCGACGACTGTGCTCCGTGAGCGCGGACGGGGATTCGTACCGATGTCGAAAGTCATGAGTGAGGACACCCGTGCCGATGAGTAGCTACGCCGGAAGCGGATTCGACCGCGCTCGAGCGCGGTCGTCCCGACGAGTCGGTCTCGGGCGCGCGGGCGACCGTGTCGGCGATCGACTCGACCGTCACTCCTCGCGGACGTACTCGACGAACGCGAACCCGTCACGCTCGTCGCGCTCGACCTCGGTCCAATCGTCGCGGTCCCAGTCGGGGAACTCGGTGTCGCCGTCGGGAGCGTCGTGGATCTCGGTGACGATCAGCCGATCGAGAACGGGCAGGAACTGTTCGTAAACGGTCGCCCCACCCGCGACGAAGGCGGTGTCGCCGCCGTCGTGGCGCTCCTCGGCCGCGCGCTCGGCCGTCTCGAGGGCATCTTCGAGGTCGCGGGCGAGGACGACGTCCTCGGGCGTCTCGAGCGCCCGGCTCGTGAGGACGACCGTCGTCCGCCCCGGCAGCGGCTCGCCCAGTGCCTCGAGGATCCCCTCGTAGGTCACCCGTCCCATGATCACGGGGTGGTCCATCGTCGCCTCCTTGAAGTGTTGCAGATCCGCCGGGATGTGCCAGGGCATCTCGCCGTCCCGCCCGATGACGCCGTTGTCGGCGACGGCGACGATCCCGGCGAGTTCGAGCTCGGTCTCGAGCGCAGGGTCGGTCCCCGTCATTCGGCCACCGCGAACCGGAGTCCCTCGTGGGAGTCGTACTCCCGAAGCTCGAGGTCCGCCACCGAGAAGTCGTCGATCGAGGCGTCGCCGATCTCGAGGGTCGGCCGTTCGAGGGGCTCCCGGGAACACTGCTCGAGCAAACCGGGGACGTGATCGAGGCGCTCATCGCCGTCGGCCTCGGCCGGCGCTTCGCTCTCGAGCCACTCCTTGACCGCGAGGTACTCCTCGCGCTTTTCGACGTCGGCGAGCCGGGACTGCAGGTCCGCGAGGTTGTCGGCGTACCACTTGCCCCGCTCGCCGCGCCCGCAGTAGACGTGGGCGTCGACGACGGTGTGGGCGAAGGTTCCGGGCTCGAACCCGGTCTGTTCGGCGACGATCTTCGTCAGGAGCGCGTAGGCCGCGATGTTGAACGGCACCCCGAGCGCGACGTCGCCCGAGCGCTGGGTCAGGTGGCAGTTCAGTCGGTCGCCCTGAACGTTGAAGACGAACGAATAATGGCAGGGCGGCAGCGTCGAGACGGCCGCGTTCGCGGGGTGCCAGGCGTTGACCACAAGCCGTCGGGAGTTCGGCGCATCCGAGAGCGTGTCGACGACGTACTGGAGCTGGTCGAAGGTCCGGCGGCCGTCGTCTTCCTCGGTGACCCAGCGGTGGTGCTCGTCGGGCCAGCTCTCGCTCCCGAGCTGTGCGTCCTCGTCGGGAACCGGATACCGACGCCAGAACCGTCCGTAGGCGGTGTCGAGGTGGCCGTCCTCGTCGGCCCAGGCGTCCCAGATCTTGGTCTCCTCGCGCAGCTCTCGGATGTGTTCCTGCCCCGAGAGATACCAGGCGACCTCGTGGAGCATCGAGTTCCAGCGGTAGCCGTCCATCTTTTTTGTCGTCAACAGCGGGAACCCCTCCCGGAGGTCGACCTCGTAGTGTTCGCTGAACGACGAGATCGTGTCGACCCCGGTCCGGTTGGGTTTGTGGGTGCCTCCCGAGAGCACCGCGTCGACGAGATCGAGGTACTGTCGCATTGGCGCGCCTTTCGCAGTGGCCGGATAATTTGCTTGTGTTTCGCGTGCCCGCAACCGGTTCGACTGACAGTGGACCGATCACATTAGGTGAGTGATATGATAGCTATCGGAAGCACTGCAACGCCCGTTGGCTCGGTTGAGAGCCCGTCGTTCGAGGACGGCACAACCCTCGTCGAGACGGTTTTCGTCGATTGACGAATTCTCCGACAAAAAATATGAGTTATACGTCTGGACTCGAGTTGGGCAAGTAGCGGCCACCATAACAATGTCTGGCAAATACGACCTCGTTATCGTCGGCGGCGGCATCAGCGGCGCGTCGCTGCTGTACACGACGGCGACGTTCACCGATATCGACTCTATCGCACTGATCGAGAAAGAGGACGAGATCGCGGCGATCAACTCCGATCACACGAACAACTCCCAGACGCTGCACTTCGGGGACATCGAGACCAACTACACCCTCGAGAAGGCTCGAGATGTCAAGGAGGGCGCCGAGCTCCTCGCCGGCTACCTCGAGAACCACGACCCCGACCGGGAGATGCACGACAAGCGCAGCAAGATGGTACTCGGCGTGGGCCAAGAGGAAGTCGCGGAGCTCGAGCGTCGCTACGAGGGCGACGGCTTCGGCGACCTGTTCCCGAAGCTGCGCTCGATCGGCCGCGAGGAGATTGCCGAACTCGAGCCGAAAGTCGTCGAGGGCCGAGACGACGACACGGAGCTGCGCGCGCTCCAGACGCCCGACGGCTACGTCGTCGACTACGGCGCGACGACCCAGTCGTTCGTCGAACTCGCACGCGAAGAGGCTGGCGTCGACGTTTACACCGGGACGAAGGTCAAAGACATCACGCCGACGCTCGACGGCTACACGATCGAGACGACCGAGGGCCGGTTCGACTGTGACGCGTCCGTCGTCGCCGCCGGCTCCCACAGCCTCCAGATCGCAAAGGAGCTCGGTTACGGCGAGAACAAGGTTCTGCTCCCGGTCGCGGGGAGTTTCTTCCTCGCGGACGATCTGCTCAACGGGAAGGTCTACACCCTCCAGATGAAGAAGCTCCCCTTCGCTGCGGTCCACGGCGACGCCGACGTCCACGATTCCTCGATCACGCGGTTCGGGCCGACCGCGAAGCTCGTCCCGACCCTCGAGCGAGGACGTATCTCTACGGTCACGGACTTTCTCGACGTCTTCGGGCTCAACGCCGCGGCGTTTCTCAGCTACGCGAACATCCTCTCGGATCGGATCCTCCTGCCGTACGTGCTGCGGAACCTGGTCTACGACGTACCGAACGTCGGTCCGAAGCAGTTCCTGCCCCACGTCCAGAAGGTCGTTCCCAGCGTCGAACTCGACGACATCGAGCGCGCGAAGGGGTACGGCGGGGTCCGTCCCCAGATCGTCGACACCGAGACGAAATCCCTCGACATGGGCGAGGCCAAGATCGTCGGCGACGACGTCATCTTCAACATCACCCCCTCGCCGGGCGCCTCGACCTGTCTGAAAAACGCGATGCGGGACACCCACACCCTGCTCGAGTTCCTCGACGGCGACTACGAGTTCGACGAGGACGCCTTCCGCGAAGCGACCATCGAGCACTTCCCGCGTCCGGGTGACGCCGAGACGGACGTCGACGCCGACGACGAGGACGCCGGCGCACCCCTCGAGCCCTCGCCGAGCGCGGACGACTGAGCGCGACCGCTCGCGGTGGCGGACTCGAGTAGGATACCCGTACTCGTGCATACTTTTCGCTCGCACAAAGGGCAACGCTTACAGGTTCGTGCGTTTCGCTATCGAGCATGGCAGAGCACGTGCTCCTGATCGGCGGCGGCGGGCGCGAACACGCGATCGCGCGGGCGCTCGAGGGCGGTTCCGACGGCGGCGAGGTCGACCTCTACGCCTGCGCGGGGAACCGAAACCCCGGCATCGCCCGGCTCGCGACCGAGTTCGAGACGCTCGAGACGACCAACCCGAAGGCGGTCCGCGAGTACGCCGAGGACGTCGGGGCGACGCTGGCGGTCGTCGGCCCCGAGGCGCCCCTCGAGGCCGGCGTCGTCGACGAGCTCGAGGACGCGGGGATCTACGCGTTCGGGCCGACGGCCGAGGACGCCCGCATCGAGACGGACAAGGCCTTTCAGCGGCGGTTCATGGCCGAACACGACGTGCCGGGCTGTCCCGACTTCGAGACCTTCGACGACATGGACGCTGCCTGTGACTACATCGACGAGTACGACGGCGACCTCGCGATCAAGCCCGCCGGGCTCACCGGGGGGAAAGGCGTGAAGGTCATCGGCGACCAGGTCACCGCCGAGGAAGGGAAAGAGTACATCCGCGACTCCGACTACGACCGGATCGTCCTCGAGGAGCGGCTGGTCGGCGAGGAGTTTACCGTCCAGGCGTTCGTCGCCGACGGCGAGGTCCGGACCGCACCCGCCGTTCAGGACCACAAGCGAGCCTACGAGGGCGACGAGGGGCCGAACACCGGGGGGATGGGAAGTTACTCCGACGCCACGTTCGAGCTCCCGTTCATGACCGAGGACGACTACGACGAGGCCGTCTCGATTATCGAGGCGACCGTCGACGCCCTCGAGGGCTACCGGGGGATCCTCTACGGCCAGTTCATGCTCACCAGCGAGGGGCCGAAGGTCATCGAGTTCAACGCCCGCTTCGGCGACCCCGAGGCGATGAACACCCTGCCCGTCCTCGAGACGCCGTTCCTCGACGTCCTCACGGCCGCCCGCGACGGCGACGAGCTGCCGGAGCTCGAGTTCGCCTCGCAGGCGACGGTCTGTAAGTACGCGGTTCCAGAGGGGTATCCGACCGATCCGGAGGCGGGCACGAAGGTCAAAGTTGACGAGGAGAGCGCGGGCGACGCCCTGCTGTACTACGCCAGTGTGGACGAGCGCGACGACGGCATCTACACGACCACGTCGAGAGCGTTCGCCCTCGTCGGCGTCGCCGACACGATCACCGCAGCCGAGGAGATCGCCGAGGACGCCCTCGCGGTCGCCGGCGAGGAGGGACTCCACGTCCGTCACGACATCGGGAAACCCGAGCTCGTCCAGCAGCGGATCGACCACGTCGAGGAGCTGCAAGACCGTTAGCGCCGATCGCTCGACGACTCGCGGGTCGCGAGCGACTCCCGAACTCGGTGCCGGAACGCCGGGTCGAGTTCCGTCCGGAGGGTCGCTCGAACGTCCCGCGAGGACCGCCCGATCTCGAGGACGTACTCGCCCGGATCGACCGTCCAGCCGTCTCCGTCCTCGCTGTAGCGAGCGAACGCGAGGTCCTCGAGCTCGACCGCGACGGAGACGCGCTGGCCGGCTGGGACCGCGACGCTCTCGAAGCCCGCGAGTTCGCGAACGGGGCGGTCGACGCCCTCGACGGACGGTGGGCGGACGTAGACCTGGACGACCTCCCGTCCGTCCCGGTCGGTCGTGTTCTCGACGGTGACCCGAACGGTTCCGTCCTCGAGGTCCGGGTCGGCGTCGACGTACTCGTAGTCGGCGTAGCTACGGCCGTGGCCGAAGGGGTAGGTCGGCTCGCGGTCGGCGGCGTCGAAGTGACGGTAGCCGACGAAGACGCCCTCCTCGTAGCGAGCCGTTCCGTCGACGCCCGGGTAGCGGCGCTCGTCGGCCGTCGGGTAGGCGTCCTCGGGCGCGAAGGTCACGGGCAGTCGCCCGCCCGGGTCGGCGTCGCCGTACAACACCGCGGCGACGGCCTCGCCGTGGGCCTGACCGGGGTACCAGTTCTCGAGGACGGCCGCGACATCCTCGCGCCAGGGACATTCGATCGGGCCGCTCGAGTTGACGACGACGACCGTGCGGTCGTTTTCCGCGGCGACGGTCTCGATCAGTTCCGCCTGGCGGCCGGGGAGGCGCAGGTCCTCGCGGTCGAGCGCCTCGGTCGCGGTGTCGCGAACGCAGACGACCGCGGCGTCGGCCTCCCGCGCGGTCGCCGCGGCGTCCTCGAGGTCCGGTTCGCGAGTAGCGTCCTCGCGCTCCGCGCCGTCGTCGCCGACGAACGCCTCGAGCATCGAGACGCCCTCGACGCGCGGAATCCCGTACGCGACCGTCACGTTGCCGTCGGCGCGCTCGGCGATCCCCGTACGCGGACTCGCCTCGACGACGGGTGTCGTCTCCGAGGACCCGCCGCCGCCGAGGACGGACTCGTCGACGTTCGGGCCGATAACGGCGACGTCCGCCTCGTCGGAAAGCGGCAAGACGCCGTCGTTCTCGAGCAGGACGGTCCCCCGCGTCGCGACGCGGGTCGCAAGCTCGCGGTGGGCGGGCGTGTCGACCGCGCCGTCTTCGGACCCTGTCCGACCGTTCGAGGCGCGTCGCGTCTTGCCGTCAGCGAGCAGACCGACCCGGTCCATCGTCCGGAGGACGCGTGCGACCATGTCGTCGAGCCGTTCCTCCGGGACGGCGCCCGACTCGACGGCCTCGGTCAGCGCGTCGGCGAACCGCTCGCAGCTCTCGTGGTCGGGCATCCCGTCGGCGATGGCGTCCGGGAGCTCGTTCGCGTCATCACTGTCGCCGTCCCCGTCCGCGGCGTCGGGCCCGTCGGTGTCGTCGCCCGCCATCGCGGCCTGCATCTCCGCCATCGAGATGCCCGGCATCTCGACGTCGAGTCCGCCGTTCGCCGCGTCGGCCGCGTCCTCGGTGCCGAACCAGTCCGAGACGACGTACCCCTCGAACCCCCACTCGCCTTTCAGCACGTCCCGGAGGAGTCGCTCGTGGTCGCTCATTCGAGTCCCGTTCACGTCGTTGTAGGCGGTCATCACCGAGCCCGCGCCGGCCTCGACGGCCGATCGAAACGACGGGAGGTAGAGCTCGCGAAGCGCCCGCTCGTCGGCGTCGACGTTGACGGCGGCACGGGCGGTTTCCTGGTTGTTCGCGACGTAGTGTTTCGGCGTCGCGGCGACGTCCTGTGACTGGATCCCCGCAACGACGGCTCCCGCGAACGACGCGGAGAGGACGGGGTCCTCGGCGAAGTACTCGAAGTTCCGTCCGTTCTGTGGCACCCGGAGGAGGTTGGTGCCGGGAGCGAGCAGGACGTCCTGGCCTTTTCCCCTGGTTTCGCGCCCGAGCGCCGCGCCGTGATCGCGTGCGAGCTCCGTCTCGAAGGTCGCGGCGAGCGCGATCGGCGCGGGAAACGCCGTCGTAGACTCGTCGGGGATCCGCACGCCGAGCGGGCCGTCGGCCATCCGCAGCGGCGGGATTCCGAGCCGTTCGACGCCCGCCACGTAGCCGGTTGCACGTCCTGTGGGATCGTTCGCGCCGTGGGTGAGCCGAACCTTCTCCTCGAGCGTGAGCGCCTCGGCGAGCCGTCGGATCCGCGGTTCCCGTGACATCTCCCGACGGTTCGAAGCGACTACAGGATAGTGTTGTGGTCGGATCGCGCCCACGGTTCGGGCCGCTAGTTCGGCCCCGAACCGCCGCCGTCGGCACCGCCGGAGGCCTCCGACGTCCCGAGTTCGTCCTCGACGACGTCCTCGAGGGACTCGGCGTTCGCGGAGCCGCTTAGCAGCCGGCGAACGGCCACGTAGCCGGCCAGAAAGACCGCCCCGGAGGCGATCGCTCCCGGTATTCCGTAGCGTTTGTACCCGAACAGTAGCGCCTTCTTGCCGACGGTAAACGCACCGATCATCGTACCACGACTGGGACGGGTAGCGGCAAGTAGCTGCGGCTTTCGTGGGAAACCTATACCGACCGCGACCGGGCGGCGACGCTCTCGACGGCCTCGATCAACAGCTCGACCCCGAGGTCGATCTCGCGTTCGGTTACGTCCAGCGGCGGCAGGAGCCGCAGCGACTTGTACCCACAGCCGATCGTGAGCAGCCCTCGCTCGAGGGCGACCTCGACGACGTCCTCGCGGCGCTCCGTGGTGTCGAACTCGACGGCCAGCATCAGTCCTTTCCCGCGAACGTCGACCGCGCCCGGCAGGTCGGCCGTCTCGAGCCGCCGTCGGAGCTGATCGCCGCGCTCGCGGACGTTCGCGAGCAGATCGTCCTCGTGGATGACGTCGATCGTCAGAGCACCCTGCATCGCGGCGATCGCGTCGCCGGCGCCCCACGTCGAGGAGATTCGGCTCGTCTCCTCGGGGAAGATCTCCGAGCGCGAGATCGTCGCGCCGACCCGCAGCCCTTTCCCGGCCGCGATGACGTCGGGCGTCAGCTCGAGGTCGTCGACGGCCCACAGCTCCCCGGTTCGGCCGAGTCCGGACTGGATCTCGTCGGCGACGATCCTCAGGTCGTAGCGCTCGCGCAAGTCCTCGAGGTCGCGGGCGAACTCTGGATGTGAGACGCGGTAGCCACCCTCACCCTGGATCGGTTCGAGAATGAGGTAGGCGACCTCGTCGGGATCGATCACGCCCCGATCGGGGTGGAGCCTGTCGGCGACGACGTTCCCGCCGGGACCGTCGGTCAGCCAGCGGTTCTCGTAGGTCTCCACACTCGAAGGGTAGGGGACGCTGATTACGCCGGGAATCTCGGGGTAACCCGTTCGGTGGACTGCCTTGGACCGGTTCAGCGAGAGCGCACCGAGGGTACGACCGTGAAACGCGCCCTCGAAGGTGAACGCGCGGTGGCCCCCCGAAGCGTAGCAGATCTTGATCGCGTTCTCGACGGCCTCAGCGCCGGAGTTCGAGAGAAAGACCCGATCCATCCCGTAGTGATCGGTCATCGCCACCAGTCGATCCATGAGCTGGGTTGGGCCGGGGAACTCGGGGTCCTCGGGCGGCCAGCCGCCACTGACGTAGAAGTCCTGACCGGCGATCTTCAGCGGATCGACGAGGTCGAACTCGGCGAGCTTCTCGCGCAACGTCGGGTTGTTGTACCCGAGGGGTGCGGCGGCGACGTGACTCGTGAAATCCAGCAAGACGTTACCGTCGACGTCCGTACAGAACGGTCCGACGGCGTCGGCCTGCGTGTCCCAGACGAACTCGTAGACGTACGTGCTCGGTGCGGCGTACCGGTGATGGTAGTCGGCCCAGCGTTTCGCCCGCTCGCCGGGCATCGTGTCTACCGTCGGCTCGACCGTGTCGCGGTCCATGTGGACCGTTGGAACCCCACCGAGTTAAAGAAACACTACCGCCCGCTACAGGACGACCAGCGTGGCCGCGAGCCCGCCCCCGATCAGCAGGACGGCGCTGCCGCTGCCGACGGTAAAGCCGACCGCGATCGCCAGGTTCCGGGCAGCCATCGCCGCGTTCGCGAGCAAGATTCCGGCGACGGCAACGACCATCAGCCAGATGACCTGGGGTTCGAGCGGGATCGTCAGGTTGCCGATTTCGAGGGCGTACTCGGCGGGCAACAGCGGGTAGACGACGAACGCGAGGATGGCGAATCCGTCGTCGAGCGCATCTCCTCGCGGCTGAGTCCGCCGGCGAACTGATGGATCTCCCGCTTCAGGACCAACAGGAGCAATGAGAGGACGGCAACGGTAACCCCTCGATGATGAAACCGGACGCGACGACAGCCTCGACCGCCTCGTCGGCGGTATCGCGGTGAGAAGAGCGCGACCGACAGGAACGGACGACGGCGTCCCGTATCCGTCCGGAAACCCAGCGGTACCGTCCTACAGATCGACGTACTGGGCTTCCCACTCCCGGCGCGCTTCGAGCTCTCGGCGACCGCGGCGAGTAAGCGTATAGAAGTTCGTTCGTCGGTCGCGGCTCCCCTTCTCGACGAGCCCCTTGTCGACGAGCGTATCGAGGTTGGGGTACAGCCGCCCGTGGTGGATCTCTTTCTCGTAGTACTCCTCGAGTTCCTCCTTGATCGCCAGCCCGTGTGGCTCTTCCTCACCAGCGATGACGTAGAGCAGATCCCGCTGGAATCCTGTCAGGTCGTACATTGGGAAAGTACCACCTGTACTTACTGTCGAATTTTAATAAGGCTATCGGGTCGTTTCGAGTGAAACAGGGATATTACCATCGAAGATAGCTGTTTCGGCCAGTTTCAAATGGTAACAGGAGCGAGAGATTCGACAGAGCCGGATCGTAACTCCGCTTTCATGTCGCTGATCGGCCAGTTCGAACGACGAACGGACTGGGCGGAGCTGCGGCTCAGAACTCGATCGAAACAGGAAAGCGAGTCGCGCGACGGAAAAATGTCGCGCGACCGCTTGCCGCCCTGAATTGGTCCCCGCTGACGCTTCGGCCCTCCAAGCGAAGCGTCACTCGAAAGATTCCGTTCCCACTACTTAACTCTGTCGCAAACGGAACGAGCGGTGATAGGTTTCGTTCGACCCCTCAGATGTGTTCCTCCTCGAGGACCCACCCCAGCGCGCGCTTGTAGTAAGTAAACATCTCACGAACGCCGTCGTGGCGCATCTCCTCGCTCTCGAGGTGTTCCTCGAGGAACTCGTACTGCTCGCGGATCTCCTCCTCGTCTCGCATACCGGCTCCTACCGGAGCGAGCGCAAAAAAGGTCGCCGTGGCGAACGCTACCTCGCTCTCGGCGTCGCCGGGATCGCAGTTCGCCTGAGAGCGGTTCCGTTTCGGGCGGAAGTGGTAGCTTTCCGGCCGAAACCGGCACTTGTGCGGTTGCCGACCGAACGTGTGGCTGTGTCGCGATCAGTCGTCGCCCAGCCCGTCGTCGTCCTCGTCGTCATCGTCGTCGTCCATCAGGTCGTCGTCCTCTTCGTCATCGTCGTCGTCCATCAGGTCGTCGTCCTCTTCGTCATCGTCGTCCATCGGGTCGTCATCGGCGAAATCTAGCGTGACTTCCTCGTCGTCGCCGTCGATCTCGACGTCGTCTTCAGCCTCCTGGCCCTCGTACTCGGCAGTGACCGTGTAGTCGCCGTCCTCGAGGTCCTCGAACTCGACCTCGCCGTCCTCGTCGGTCTCGTCCTCCCAGTCGTCGTCTTCGAGGTCGTCGTCCTCGTCATCGTCCATCGCGTCGTCGTCGTCCTCGAGGTCGTCATCCTCGTCATCGTCGTCCAGTTCGTCATCGTCGTCGTCCATCGCGTCGTCGTCTTCGAGGTCGTCGTCCTCGTCATCGTCCATCGCGTCGTCATCGTCGTCGTCCATCTCATCGTCTTCCTCGAGGGTGACGGTTGCTCCTTCGACGGGATCGCCGTCGTCCTCGACGGTCACCGTCAGCGTGTACGTCTCGTCCTCGTCGTCCGTTTCCTCGTCGTCGTCGTCGTCCATCATCTCGTCGTCATCGTCGTCCATCGCGTCGTCGTCTTCGTCGTCCACCGCGTCGTCGTCCTCCTCGGCTCCGTCGTCGGCACAGCCAGCCAGGACGAGCGCACTCGCAGTACCTGCCGCAGCGACGAACTTCCGTCGGTTGAGTCGGTCTTGGGACATGTCCCGGGGTAGTACGTACCGATTGGTGGCGATGTGGCCTGCAGGTGCCGTATGTTAATGTCCTATTGGGAATCGAACATCTTCTCGTGACAGTCATCGGTTCGAGAGTATTTCAAGGTAAAAATATAATATTTAGAAACTTCATCCTGAGGACGAACGAATACGGCTCGGTAGCCGAGCAGTCCGACACCCGGCCCGTCGTCCGTCGACCGATAATATAATTGAACACCTGCCGCGATGGGTACTTATGAAACGGCGGATCGGCGTCGGGTTCGCGCTCGCCGCCGTTCTGCTGGCGGTTCTGGTACACGTCGTCGGGGGTGGGGAGCTGCTCGCCGAGCTGTCGTCGGCCGACCCGTCCGTCCTCGCGCTCGGCGTCCTCTCGGGGTTGCTCGCGTTGACGTTTCGCGGAGCGGTGTGGGTGCAGCTCCTCTTGTTGATCGACGAGGAGCTCTCTCGGCTCCGGATCGCGGGACTCTTCCTGACCGCGATGTTTCTCAAGTACGTCACGCCGTACGGCCAGATCGCGACCGAGCCGCTGGTCGCCTACCTCGTCTCGAAAGACGAGACGATGGCCTACGAGGACGGGCTCGCCAGCGTCCTCTCGGCGGACCTGTCGAACTACGTCCCCTACTACACGTTCGGGTTCGTCGCACTCGGCGTGTTGGTCGTCGGCGACGCGCTCGGCGACGGGTTGGTCGACCAGCTGGTCGCCTTCGGCGGCCTCTTTCTGGTGCTCGTCGGGGCCGTCGTCCTCGTCATCTACCGACCGTCGGCGGTCTACACCGCCGTCCTCGGGCTGGCGGCTCTCGTTCGCCGCCTCGTCGGCAGGTTCAGCTCCCGGTTCGAGGAGTCGCTCACCCCCGATCGGGTCCGGAGTCGGCTGGACGGGTTCTACAGGACCGTCGATACGATCTCCGCCGACAAACGGACGCTCCTGATCGCCGTCGTCTGTTCGCATCTCGGGATGGCCTTTCTCATGCTTCCGGTCTACGTCGGCGCGGTCGCGCTTGGCTACCGGCTCCCGCTCGCCGTCGTCGCGGTGGCCGTCGCCTTCGGCAAGCTCGGATCGGTCGTCCCCGCGCCTGGGGGGACCGGTGGCGTCGAGGCGATGGTCACCGCGACGCTCACGGCGATTGGCGGCCTCGAGCCGGCGGCCGCGCTGACGGTCGCGCTGATCTACCGGCTCTGTACGTACTGGCTCACGGTGACGGTCGGCGGGATTGCCGCGAGCGTCCTGCTGGCCGGGGAGCCGTAGTCAGGTCCGATGGGACTTTTTGTCGGTCCGGTCGTAGCCACGGCCATGAAGGTCCGGGGCGAACGCGAGTGCAAGGAGTGTGGAACGCGGTGGTCGTACTACGAGACGGGCAGCGTCGGCTGTCCGGCCTGTGGGAGCCTCCGCAGCGTCGGGCTCGACGAGCGCACCGAACACACCGACCTCTCGGTCGAGTTCGATCTCACGCCCGTCAGAAACGCAATCGAGGACGTCCCGCCGGCGGAGCTCGCGGAACGCGCGCGCGACCGCGCGAAGGAGTACACCCGGCGGCGGGGGTTCATCAACGCCGGCGACCTCCGCGAGCTCGACGACCGCTATCTTGCGGCGACGGAGCTGCTTCACGTCGCCGACGTCGTCGGCCGAACGATCGACCTCGAGGATCGGGAAGAGCTGTACTTCCTGGCCTTGCTTCGGGGCGCCGATCGGGGCGAGCGACCACCCGTCGAGGAGGTGCCACCGTCCCTGCAGGGTCCACGTGGGCTCGCGTACGCGAACGCGGTCAGGGAGTACCGACGCGACGTCCGAAGCTGGACCGAGGACCGGCAGCTGACCGACGCCGAGCGTGGTGTCCTCGAGACGCTCGGAGACCACGTCAAACGGATCAGGATGCTCGACGGCGAAGTCGAACCGCGCACGGCCGAGCGGCTGGTGGAAGCGACCCGCGACTTCGCGAACGGGCTCCGGGGCGACGAGCTGGCGTTCGCCCGGGCACAGGATCGCCTCGAGGATCTCGAGCCGGGCGGCGTGGTGTAAGTCAGGGGAGGTCGACGGCGACGTCTTCCTGCTGGCTCGCGGCTTTGACCGTGTTGTACAGCAACATCGCGCGGGTCATCGGGCCGACCCCGCCGGGGACGGGCGTGATCGCGCTCGCCTGTTCTTTCGCGCTCTCGAACTCGACGTCGCCGACGAGCTCGTACCCCTTTTCGGTGTCCGCGTCAACGCGGTTCACGCCGACGTCGATCACGACCGCACCCTCACCGATCATCGAGCCGTCGACCAGTTCGGGCGCGCCCGCGGCCGCGACGACGATATCGGCGCTGCGGGTCTTCTCCGCGAGATCTTCGGTCCGAGAGTGACAGACGGTGACCGTCGCGTTCCCGTCGTCGGCCTTCTGGATCAGCAGGTTCGCCAGCGGCTTACCGACGATATCCGAACGGCCGACGATCGTCACGTCCGCACCCTCCGTCTCGACGCCGGCGTCCTCGAGCAGCTTCTGGACGCCGTGGGGGGTACACGGACGGAACCGAGCGTCGCCGGCGACCAGCCGCCCGACGTTCTCCGGATGGAAGCCGTCGACGTCTTTCGCGGGATGGACTCGACGGATTACCTCGCGGTAGTCGACGTGATCCGGAACCGGAGCCTGGACGATGTAGCCGTGGACGTCGTCGTCCGCGTTGAGATCGGCGATTGCGTCGTACAGCTCCGCGGCGGGAGCGTCGCCGTCGACGTCGACGTGGTGGCTCTCGATGCCGACCTCCTCGCAGTCACGCTGTTTCATCTCGACGTACGTCTGACTCGCCGGATCGTCGCCCATCAGCACGGTCGCCAGCCCGGGCCGCGCGCCGGCGTCGGCGAGGCGCTCGATCGCGTCGGTCAAGTCCTCGCGGATCCCGCTTGCGACGGCCTCTCCGTCGATGATCTCGGTCATACTCGAGAGACCGGCCGCGAGGCTAATCAACGCTCGGATCCGTGCCCATTTCCACTCGCAGACGGAACTCGATAGCCACGATCGTGAACAGTTCGAGGATCGACGACTCCCGCTTCGAACCGCTTTCCCGCCGCCGTTCGAACGCGTGTTCGGAGACGTCACGGATGGCCCGGGTCACGTCCGTGAACGCGACGTTCGTCTCAAGAGTGTCTCACAGCGCCGACTTCTCGTCGGCGTCGATCGTCGGAATCACAGCCCGGTGGACGTGACGGATCGTCGTCTCGGTCCTCGACGTCCACTGGTCTGTAGCCGCCTGCCTCGGTCGTCGAACTCGACCCCTCTTCGATCCGTGAGGACGTGGGAACACGCTGTGCCGGACACGAAACCAGGTCAGGCGCACCGAAAGCCGGTGTCGGCTCGAGCCGAGAGGCGACGCCTCGTGCCGTCGCTCCGGCCAACCTGACGATCCCGCACCCTCACCGTCCGACGGTCGTGTGACCATCGCTCGACGCTCGTTCGAGACGTTCGGTTCGCACGCGGCGGTTTCGACGGGAGCAACCGTCTCCGCAGCGAAACGTGGCGACGTCGGCGACTGACGGGTCGACGGGCGCGGAAAAACGGATCGCTATCGAGCGTTACTCGTAGAGCGGGTTCGCTTCACACAGCGTGGCGACCTCGTCGCGAACCTCGGCGATGACGTCCTCGTCGTCGGGCGCGTCGATAACGCGTGCGATCAGGTCGGCGACGGTCCGACAGTCGTCCTCGTCGAAGCCCCGCGTCGTCAGCCCGGGCGTCCCGGCGCGGATCCCGGAGGGGTCGAACGGCGAGCGGGTCTCGCCGGGGACCGTGTTCCCGTTGAGGACGATTCCCGCCTCCTCGAGGGCGTCCTCGGCGTCGCCCCCGCTGGTGTCGGGGTGGCTCTCTCGAAGATCGACGAGTACGAGGTGGTTATCCGTTCCGCCCGAGACCAGCGAGAAGCCGTGTTCGGAAAGCTGATCGCCGAGCGCCTGCGCGTTCGCGACCGTCTGTTCGGCGTACTCCTCGAACGCCGGCTGGAGGGCCTCCTTGAAGCCGACCGCCTTGCCGGCGACGTTGTGCATCAGCGGGCCGCCCTGTCCGCCGGGGAAGACTGCCGAGTCGATGTCGTCGGCGTACTCCTCGTCGCACATCACGATGCCGCCCCGTCCGGAGCGGATCGTCTTGTGAGTCGAGCCCGTGACGAAGTCGGCGACGCCGACGGGCGAGGCGTGGACGTCCGCGGCGACCAGTCCCGTGATGTGGGCGATGTCCGCCAGGTGGTAGGCGCCGACGTCGTCGGCGGCTTCCTGGATTCGTTCCCACTCGACCTCGCGGGGGTACGCCGAGTAACCCGAGACGATAATATCCGGCTCGAACTCGGCGGCGTGCTCGGCGAGCCCCTCGTAGTCGAGATAGCCCGTCCCGGCGTCGACCTCGTACTGTTCGACCTCGTAAAGCTGGCCGACGAAGTTCGCTGGATGGCCGTGGCTCAGGTGGCCGCCGTGGTTGAGATCCAGCGAGAGGATCTTGTCGCCGGGCTCGAGCATCGCGAAGTAGACGGACTGGTTGGCCTGGGTTCCCGAATGGGGCTGAACGTTGACGTGTTCGGCACCGAACAGCTCCGTGGCGCGTTCAATCGCGAGCTCTTCGACCTCGTCGGCGTACTCACAGCCGCCGTAGTACCGGGCACCCGGGTAGCCCTCGGCGTACTTGTTCGTCAGGACGCTACCCTGGGCGTCGACGACGGCGCGACTGACGTGGTTCTCGCTGGCGATCATCTGGAGCGAGTCGCGCTGGCGCTCGATCTCTCCCTCGAGTGCGTCGGCGACGGCGGGGTCGACGTCCCGAACGTGCTCGTGATCCATGTCTGGTGTGCGGTTCGGTGTGCGTATAAGTGTACCCGTCTACGGCAAGTCGAGCCAGTACTCGTTTCGAGGACGACCGTCTCGATAGTTATTCATTTCACTGATAAATTCATTTCCACCAAGTAGCAACGTCCGATACACCTAACTAATCGGACGAGCATCGGCATACCGAATGATAGAGTGGGCGACGGCCGGGGAAACGCTCCACGTCATGGACACGGATAACGCCGAACTCACCGTCGTGGGCGACGATCTCTCGGTCGTCGACACCGGACGCGAGCTCCCGCGTCCGGTCGACGAGACGATCACTGTCACAACCGACGAGCTACGGTTCCCCAACGCGGTCGTCTACGCGTTCGCGCTCGGGTCGAACGCCCGGTACGAGCTCGATCCCGGGGGGCAACCGCTCTCCTTGCCCGCCGACGAGTACGTGATCGACGTCGACACCGAGATCAAAAGCTATCTCCGGTTCTCCGGCCGCGCGACGGTTCGCAAGACCGACGACTTCGAGTCGATCGTCGTCTCGTTCCCGAAGCCGGTTCGGGTCGTCCTCGGACTGCGGAGCCGTCACGAACGTCCCGCGGGGACGATTACCGTCCCCGACTCGCCGACCGATGTGGCGACGGCGATCTCCCATCTAACCTCGTCGTACAAGACCACCAGCCCCGACCGCACCTACCCGACGCTCCGTGGCCACCCGCCGCTGATCGAGTTCGGCGACGAACTCGAGATACCCGACACGATCCGTTCCGAACGCCCGAAAAGCGGAATCGAGATCGTCGTCCCTCCCGACTACAAGGCGCTGTACGCCACCGCCTCGCTTGCGTACTACCTTCAGGCGACGGTGCGAACGACGGACTGTGCCGACGGCGCCGGAACGCGTCCTCGGCTCCGCGTGCCCGACCGGAGCATCGAGACGGAGCTCTCACCGATGCCCGGTCTCGAGCGTGACGTGGAGCGGCTCCTCCGAAAGACGTTCTTTCTGGACTGTCTCGTCCGCAACGTCGGGCCGTACGGAACGCAGCTCGCCGAATCGAGTCTGCTCGACGTACTGGAGCTCGACGCCGAACGGCTCTATGAGGCGACGCCGGCCGAGCGGCTCGCCACGTACCTCGAGATACCCTACGAGGCGGTCGAACACCGATTGCCGGAGTGGCATCTCGCGACGTACATCTCTCCCGAGTACGAGACCGTCGAGACGCTCCCGTTTTTGCTCGATCGGATGAGCCTCCTCTATACTCCTCGCACCTCCGAGCTCGAGGGAGAGGAACTGATCGAGCGCTCGCTGACCGACTTCTACCGCGGCGGAAACGGCTCGCCGGGTGGAGCTCACTCCGGGCAGGTTGCGTCGGTCGACATCGTGAAACCAGACCTGCGGGACGCACGAGTTCACGGCTGGCTCGCCGATGGCGTCCCGATCGACGTGTTCAAATCGACGGCTGCGGCCTACCACAACCGGCTGGAGTACCTCGAGCGTTCGAGCGAATCGACCTCGATCTGTGTCGTTCTGAACGACCCCGAGATGGCCGGCGAACACGACGACGTCGCCGAGATCTACCGGCGACGCTCGAAAGAGGTCAGGATGGACGTTTCCGTCGAGGAAGGGCTGACACGAGCCGAGCTCGCTACCGTCTTCGAGAGCGATTACGACTTCGTTCACTACATCGGTCACTGCGAGACCGACGGCCTTCGCTGTACGGACGGAACGCTCTCGGCCTCGAGTCTCGATCAGTGTTCCGCACAGACGTTCTTCCTCAACGCCTGTGGCTCCTACTACGAGGGGATGGAACTAATCGAGAAAGGCAGCGTCGCGGGCGCGGTGACGTTCCGGAAGGTGCTAAACGACCACGCTATCAAGGTCGGTTCGACGTTCGCCAAGCTGCTCGTCCACGGGTTCAGCATCGAGCGAGCGCTCCGACTCGCTCGCCGTCGGATCATGATGGGGAAAGATTACGCCGTCGTCGGCGACGGCACCCACTCGCTTACCCAAAGCGAGAGTCGTCTCCCAACGACGATCTCCCTCGAGGAACTCGAGGACGACCGATATCTGGCGACCTTCGACTGCTACTCGACACACGCAACGGGATCGTACTACGTTCCCCACACAACCGACAGCGAGTACGCGTACCTCTGTGGAAACGAGTCCAGTTTCACGCTAGACCGGTCCGAGCTAGTGTCGATGCTACAGGATACGGAGTCGCCGGTGATCTACGACGGCGATATCTACTGGTCCGGAGAACTGTGGTCGCAGTTCGTTTGAGCGGTTAGGGTCCGCTGTACGTACTAACCCCGCTCGCTTGGAGCGAGCGATCGCGTCTGTCGTTTCGAAGTTGCTGTTTCACACACACCTGCACCGAGTCGATCAGGTCACCAATTGCACCCATGCAACCCTACAATGCCAGAACCCGAACATAAGTTTTGTCGTAATTTCAAACATAAGTAGAGACAAAACGGTATATACTAATAATCTGATAAGACAGATCATAGAAACAAATACGGCTTCCTGGCACGACCTGCGCTCGCGACGGTGACCCGGGTTCGTATCGCGGCGTACGGATAGAACACGGCGGTTCTGGCGGGGAAACGGCCACCAAAATTAAGTAACTGTACCTCGTTTACTTCTGTATTGGCATGACCTCGAATTTACTCAATCACCAGATTGACGATATCCTCGAATCGATCCTCGGAGACGCGAGCGGTGACGTCTACATGGTAAACCCGTCACGAGACGCCATCGAGGAGTTCGTCTCCGTCGCGACGAATTTCGACGGCGAACTCCCCTCGGTTCACATGCTCGCCGACGAACGGACGCTCAAAGACGTCATGGACGATTTCATCGTCGCGTCGAACGCCGCCGACCTCGTTAGCCAGGGCTCGCTCTCGCTGCGCTCACTCGAGGAGGCCCCCGAGAACTCGCTGCTCGTAACGGAAGACAGCGTCGTCGCCATCGTCCACGCGAACGACCGCGTCGGCGGACTGGTCACCGACGACAAGAGCTTCGTCGAGGACACCCACGACGCGTACGCGACCCGCTGGGAGGACGCTTCCGAGTTCAACCTCCGGACGCCACCGATCTCGGACGTTCAAGACACGCTCTCCGAGGAGATTAGCCCCGGCGCCCAGGAGGACTTCAGCGCGATCCTCGACTCGCTGGAGACCGCCCGCGGCGACGGCGACGGTCTCGACGAGGTGACGATCTCGCTGCTCGTCGCCGCCAAAAACGAGGCGCTGCTGTACGACATCAGCAAATGGGGCGAGGACGTCGGCATCGCCAGCAAGGCGACGTTCAGCCGCACGAAGACCAAACTCGAGGACATGGGCCTGATCGACACCGAGAAGGTTCCCATCGACGTCGGCCGCCCGCGCCTGCGCCTGAAGATCGGCGACGAGCGGCTCACCGAGGCCGACAACGGCCAGCTCGCGACGGTCGCCCAGTCGATTCTCAACTAACGAAATTTTATTCTGTCGTTCGAGAGAGCTTCGCTCTCTCGTGACTGAGCGGAGCGAAGCTCCGCGAGGTCCGCGAGACCTGTGGTCTCGCATGATGACGAAAGACGCCTTTGGCGTCTTTCGAACCACGGTCTATCGCGGTCGCGGCGGTTCGCGACCGCGATGTCCCTCGATAAAATTTCGATCAAAAGCACTCCTCCCTCCGTTCGTTCGTTCCGATAGTCCTCACTCACATCGGTCGTCGGCCCGCTCGCTCACCCGTCGGGTTCGCTCGCGGTGAGTACCGTGAGTCTGCCTGCCCTTCCCCGTTGAGCGAACGCTGCGCGTTCGCGAGGTCGTCGGGGTGCTCAAAAATCGAAGATTTTTGGCATCATGAAACGGCAAATCCGTTTCGAACGACTTCGCGCCGACTACTCGAGGGATCGACGATCCCTCGCTGCTCGAAAGAGCTTGCTCTTTCGTTGAGTCGCGCGCTCGCCGAAGGTCGGCGAGCGCGCTCCCGGCTGTAATCCGTTGCTCGAGCGAGAGTCGGGCGAGCGCGTGACGCAAACTCCAAGTCGAAGCTCCGAGAGTCCTCGAGTATGTACGAGGCCGTCCGCGTCCACCCCGAGGGACAGAGCACGGTCGCCAGGCTCGCGAAACGGGCGGCCGACTACGGGTACGAGGGGATGGTCGTGCGCAACCACTCCGGAACTCGAGCCGACTACGACGCCGACACGATCGCCAACGAGTACGGGATCGACGTCGTCGACGGCGTCGAGATCCGGGCCGCAGACCCCCAACAGGCCAGCGGCTCGGTCGGTAACTACCGCACCTCACGGACCCTCATCGCCCTCGAAGGCGGGACGAACGCCCTGAACCGGTTTGCGGTCGAACAAGCGAAGGTCGACGTACTGGCGGGGCCGATGGCCGGCGACGGCGACGTCAACCACGTACTGGCGAAAGCCGCCGTCGAGAACGGCGTCCGAATCGAGTTCGACCTCTCGGGCGCGCTCCGGGAGAGCGGCGGGCGGCGGGTTCGAACCCTCCAGTCGCTGCGGAAGCTCTCCGAGATCGTCGACTACTACGACGCGCCCTACGTCGTCAGCGCCGACCCGTACTCGCACCTCGAGCTTCGCTCACCCCGCGAACTGCAGGCGGTAGGCGAGGAGATCGGCCTCTCGAGTGACTTTATCGAGGACGGACTCGCCGAGTGGGGCCGACTCGCCGAGCGCAATCGTCGCATCGACTCCGAGTCGTTCATTGAACCGGAGGTTGAATGGGGACAGTACGAGGCCGACGATAGCTGACAGTTCTGAGATTACTCGAATAGCGGCACGCGATCCATCGGGAGCCACGGCGGACGGCCCGCTCGCAAATCGAGTGCGAGTCTGGCGACTACGTAGGTGGCTCCGAGGAAAACGAAACTCGCGGCAATCCCCTCTAATCCTGCCTGATAGACCGTATAGGTCACGAATGCCCAGAGTCCGATGACTGTCAGTTTCGCGGCAACCACACCGATGATACTACCACGCCGAATCGATGGTGATTTGTCAAATTCCGTTGCGATGACTCGCCGAGTCGGCATCCATGGCCGTCGTCCCTTCCGCCAGTCGGCTACCGCCTCGACGAGGAGATAGAGCCCGCCACCGATGCCGAAACTGAGGGCCAATCATTCGAGTCCAGCCTGGTAAACCGCAAGCGTCACCCAAACGCCGTACACAACGAGTCCAATTTTGAGGGCGGCTGTTCCGGCGATAATCCACTGTCGGTACCGCTCGAGTGAGTTATTGTCCGTGCTCATATACGTTTTCCAACCCGTTCTTTCTGATAGCACTATTCGACTGTAGAAGTTTCATATAAATCCTTATCGTAGATGGCATTTTTGTTATATCAAATCGTTAATCACAAATACCTGCTCCGACGCAGATCGTCCCGGGAGCGGCAGTGCAGGTGAGCGTCGTAGCGTTTTGAACGACGTAGAGGCAAAACGCCGCCGCAGCACCGCCCGCCCACGGATTGAATGCGCCAGCCGATACTGCGGCCTTCGCACAGGATGTTTGGGTGATACGAGAAGAGCCTACACAGGCGGTCGCAATGATCGTAGTACACATCTCACAACCGACGGAACCGTGAATCGATTGTGTCGAAACGGAATCCTCACGCGCTGGTGTGTCTGCCGTGGTTTCAAGGAGCCCTAATCCAGACGTTTCGTTTTCGCCGAATACCTTCATTTCGACCGACGCTTCTGTCCCGTCGGATGATTGAGTGCTAATTTCGTCTTCGGCTTCTTCTCTCGTGATCCCCATCGCCTGAATCGGGACACGATCGTCTCCGTGGTCAACGACCAAGGCCATGAGGACGCCACCATTATCAACAGTGTATTCTTCATCGTCCGAAGCAAGCGGCAAGTGAAGGATAGCGGGATTACGATTATTCACCGACGGATCGGACGTTACCAACTCAATAGCGATGCTCAATTCAGTTACCGTCTCATCATCTAACACAGCGTGTGCATCCTTATGTGCCTCCGAGTGGGATTTGGCTGCTGAGTCTAGTATCTCCAAATCCGTCTTCGGGCCGTTTCCATTGTTCTTCGCGCCAGGATTGCCTGAGGCGGACCCCATCGCAATTGGAACGCTGCCTGCTGTGACACCTTTCAGGATTGTTCGCCGTGATGGTGTTTCGTCTACCACAACCTGTAACTATTGCGTCTTTGCTTATATCTAATAGTCATCACCCATACACTCGCACTTAAATTCGATAGAAGTGTATAAGATACGTAATTGATGGGAACAAGGGGAACCCCATCCGGCACCCCATTCGCATCGTTCATTGAGCCGGGGATCGAACGGAGCAGGTATGAAGAAGAGTCCTGAGGAACACGCCGCCCGCTTCGACGAGAAAGCGACCGAGTACGACGAGTCGAAATCCGACGAGTACCGCGCCTGTGCGAACCTGGTGATCGAACACGCCGCGCCCGACGCCGAGGACGTCGTCCTCGATCTGGGGACCGGGACGGGCGCCATCGCACTCGCGCTGGCACCGGATGCCGACCGCGTGGTCGGCCGGGACATCAGCGAGGGAATGATGGACGAGGCGAGAACGAAAGCCCAGGAGGACGGCCTCGAGAACGTCGAGTTCGACCGGGGAACCTTCCGCGAGCCCGAGTACGACGGGCCCGTCGACGCCGAGACGTCGGAGACGTCTCGAGCCCACACTCGGTCCCCTCGTGTGGACGTGGTAACTTCGAACTTCGCGATGCACCACCTCTCGGACGAGGAAAAGCGCGAGGCGATCGACGTGATCGCGGCCCTCGAGCCCGATCGGTTCGTCCTCGGGGACGTGATGTTCTTCGGCGAGCCCGACCCCGAGGAGCCGTTTTACTCGCCGGAGGTCGACGACCCCGCGACCGTCGGCACGCTCGCCGACGCCTTCACGAGCGCAGGCTTCTCGCTGACAGCCGTCGAACGGGTCCACGACCAGGTCGGCGTCCTGGTCGCCGAACGCGGCCCCGCGACCGACGGCGAGCTCGAGACGGACGGATGAAACACCTCCCGAAACACCTCCAGCCCCGGTGGCGCTACCTCGTCCTCGAGCTCGAGGGCTGGCCCGACGCCGAGATCGACCGGCGAGCGTTCCAGCGGGAGTGTTGGTACGCGGGCCAGAACCTGCTGGGCGATCCGGGAAGCGCCGCGGCCGATCTGACGGTCGTCAGGTTCGAGTTCGACGATGGAACCGGATCCGCAATCGTGCGAGTTCGCCGAGGCGAGACCGAATCCGCCAGAGCGGCGATCGCCTGTATCGACGAGATCGACGGTGCTACGGTCGGGATTCGGGTCTGCGGTATCAGTGGCACGATCCGTGCCGGTGAAGAAAACTATTTAGGACGCCGCCGGCAAGATTCGAAGGAGAGAAACGTCGTGTTCGGGAACGAAGAGCGAGTCGCCGTCGTGCGCGACGGGTCTGCAGACGTGCGACTCGATGACGCGTTCGTGGGCACGACAGACCTCGATTGCGATTTCGCGTGATACTATGCAGGGACAACAACAACAGCAGGCGTACGACCGCGGCATCACGATCTTCTCGCCAGACGGCCGACTCTACCAGGTCGAGTACGCTCGCGAGGCGGTCAAGCGAGGTACAGCAAGCATCGGCGTGCGGACCAACGACGGCGTCGTGCTGGCCGTCGACAAGCGAGTTCCTTCCCCGCTACTGGAGGACTCGAGCGTCGAGAAAATCCACAAGGCCGACGACCACGTCGGCATCGCGAGCGCCGGCCACGTCGCCGACGCGCGCCAGCTGATCGACTTCGCGCGCCGTCAGGCCCAGGTCAACCAGCTACGGTACGGCGAGCCGATCGGGGTCGAGACGCTCACGAAGGAGGTCACCGATCACATCCAGCAGTACACTCAGGTCGGCGGTGCTCGTCCGTTCGGCGTCGCGTTGATCGTCGGCGGCATCGACAACGGCGAGCCGCGGCTGTTCGAGACCGATCCCTCCGGAACGCCCTACGAGTGGAAGGCACTCGCGGTCGGCTCCGACCGCGGTGAGCTCCAGGAGTACTTAGAGGAGAACTACGACGATGAGGCCGACCTCGACGGCGGTATCGCGCTCGCGCTCGACGCGCTCGCGTCGGTCAACGACGGCTCCTTGCTGCCCAGCGAGGTCGGGCTCGCGACGATCGACGTCGACAGCGAGTCCTTCGAGCAGTTCGACTATGACCGCATCGAGGACCACCTCGAGGAGAACGACCTGCTCGACGACGGCGAGGAGGAAGCCGACGAGTAACGCGTTCGCGAGGAAACTCCGGCAGGAAAAGCTCTTTTACCCGGCCGGAGGTATGCTCGGGTATGATATCGCTCGACGAGGCGGTGACGGCGCGGCTCGAATCACACGGGGCGCGTTTCGAGGTGCTTGTCGATCCGGACGCTGCACTGGCGATCAAGCGCGGTGACTTCGAGGGCGACCTCGAGGACGTCATCGCCGCCGAGGACGTCTTCGAGAACGCCTCGCGCGGTGATCGTCCCGCCGAGGACGACCTCGAGACGGTCTTCGAGACGACCGATCCCCTCGAGATCATTCCCGAGGTCATCAAAGAAGGGGAGATCCAGATCACGGCCGACCAGCGCCGCGAGATGCAGGAGCGAAAGCGCAAGCAGCTGATCGACACGATCACGCGCAACGCGGTCAACCCGCAGATGGACAACGCTCCGCACCCGCCCGAGCGGATCGACAACGCCCTCGAGGAGGCGGGCTTTACCGTCGATCCGATGGAGCCGGTCCAACAGCAGGTCGACGAAGCCCTGGACGCCCTGCGGCCGGTGATTCCGATCCGGTTCGAGGAGGTGACGATGGCGGTACAGATCCCCGCGGAACACGCCGGCAGCGCCCAGGCAAAGATCCGCGAGTTCGGCGAGCTGGAACGCGAGGAGTGGCAGGCCGACGGCTCCTGGATCGGCGTGTTGACGTTCCCGGCCGGACTCCAAAACGAGTTCTACGATACCGTCAACGAGCACTCGAGCGGCGAGGCCGAAACCGAGCTCATCAAGGACAAAGACGAGCTCAGCACCCGGTAGCCGACGGCTCTGTTGTTTCTCTCGGTCCACGAACCGCTAGCGGCCGGATCGTGCACTGGATTCAAGACGATCGGCGGCGTACACAAAGCTATGCCCCGAGACCGTCTAACGGAGGTGTTCGATCGCTATCCGTAGCGTTCGAACGCAGGCGTCGCTCGAGCGACGGTCCCGGGCCGAAGGTATCGACGACGAGCGATCCGTCGCGAGCGACCACTACCGAACACGACAACCCGTATGAACGCGATCATCGCCAAGCGAGTCGACTCCGGCACCGCAGACACGACCGAGATCCGCGAGCTCGCCGAAGCCGCGGGCTACACCGTCCTCGGCGAGGTCACACAGTCGCGAACCGCCGACGCGGCGCTCCAGCTCGGCGAGGGGAAAGCCGAGGAGCTCGCCGCGGTCGCCGAACGAACCGACGTCGAGACGGTCATCTTCGACAACCGGCTCGGGCCGTATCAGACGTACAACCTCGGCCAGCTGCTGCCAGAGGGCGTCGAGGTCATCGACCGGTTCACGCTGATCCTCGAGATCTTCGGTCAGCGCGCCCAGACACGGAAGGCCCAGCTCCAGGTCGAGCTCGCCGAACTGCGCTACGAGCTCCCGCGAGCGGAAGCCAAGACGAGCCTCGCCAAACGGGACGAACATCCCGGATTCATGGGGCTTGGCGAGTACGACGAGAGCCGCGAGCAGGACATCAAGGCCCAGATCAGCCGGATCAAAGACGAGCTCGAACAGATCGAGCAGACCGAGGAGCACCGCCGCGAACGGCGGCGCGACTCGGGGTTCGACCTGGTCGCGCTCGCGGGGTACACCAACGCCGGGAAGTCGACGCTGCTCCGACAGCTCGCGACCGACCTCGAGATCGAGGAGAACGAACAGCTCCACCCCGATCTCGACACGACCGCCGAGTCCCAGGACAGGCTGTTCACGACGCTCGGGACGACGACCCGTCGAGCGGATATCGAGCCACGGGACGTTCTGGTGACCGACACGGTCGGATTCATCAGCGACCTTCCCCACTGGCTGGTCGAATCGTTCAAGTCGACGCTCGATTCGGTCTACCGGGCGGATCTGGTCTTGCTCGTCGTCGACGTCAGCGAGGACGTCGACGAGATCCACGAGAAGCTCGTCACCAGCCACGACACGCTCTACGAGCGCAACGAGGCGCCGATCGTCACCGTCCTGAACAAGGTCGACCAGGTCGACGAGGAGGAGCTCGAGCGCAAGAAAGAGGCGCTCTCGGCGCTGGCGCCGAACCCCGTCGTCGTCAGCGCCCGCGAGGGGACGAACGTCGACGAGCTGCTCGAACGGATCGACCGGGAGCTGCCCGACTGGGAGGAGGAGCGGCTCGTCCTGCCGATGACCGACGACACGATGAGCGTCGTCTCCTGGCTCCACGACAACGCCCACGTCGAGGACGTCAACTACGGCGACGACGACGTGCTGGTTTCCTTCGAGGCCCGGCCTGCGGTCATCTCACAGGCTCGCTCGCGCGCGAGCGAGCTGCAGACGGCCGCGGCGGAGTCGGCCTGAAATCGTGGACGTTCGCGCTGGTTCTCTGTAACGCCACGTCCGTTTTCGGCTCGCTGGTCACGCCGGAGCGCTGCCGCGAACCCCTCAATATAAATTATTGAGTTGAGTCGAATGGGGTATGGAACGCGTTGCAATCATCGGTGCCTCGATGACGAAGTTCGGGCAACGCGAGGAGTGGATCCAGGAGCTCCTCGCGGAGGCCGGACTCGACTGTCTCGAGGACGCGGGCGTCGACGCCGAGGCGATCGAACATCTGTACGTCTCGAACATGGCAAGCGGCGAGTTCGAGGGTCAGACTGGCGTAATGAACGGCCTGGCCCACGATATCGGCGCCCTGCCGGCCTACACCCAGCGGATCGATCAGACGAGTTCCAGCGGCGGAGCAGGGATCTACGCGGCCTGGCAGTCCGTCGCCAGCGGAGCCAGCGAGATGACGCTGCTGGTCGGCGGCGAGAAGATGACCCACCGCACGACCGGCGAGGCCACCGACGTTATCGCCTCGCTCACCCATCCCGTCGAGTACAAGACCGGCGTTACGCTCCCTTCCTTTGCGGGGATGACCGCGCGACACTACCTCGAACGGTTCGACGCCCCGCGAGAGAGCCTGGCGAAAGTCGCCTCGAAAAACCACAAAAACGGCGTCGACAACCCTCACGCGCAGTTCCAGAAGGAGGTCGACGTCGACACCGTCCTCGAGTCGCCGATCGTGGCCGACCCGCTGCGGCTGTACGACTTCTGCCCGATCACCGACGGCTCGGCGGCGCTAATGCTGTGTCCCGAGTCGGTCGCCGAGGAGTACACGGACGAGTACGTCGTCATCTCGGGGATCGACGGGGCGACCGACACTCACGTCGTCCACGAGCGCGAGGACCCGACGGTGATGGGCGGGGTCGTCGAGAGCGGGGAGGGGGCCTACGAGATGAGCGGTCGCGGGCCCGAGGATATCGACGTCGCCGAGCTCCACGACATGTTCACGATCCTGGAGTTCCTCCAGATGGAGGGACTGGGCTTTGCCGAGCAGGGCGAGGCCTGGAAGCTCGTCGAGGACGGCTCCACCGAACGCGACGGCGAGTTGCCGATCAACACCTCCGGTGGGCTCAAATCGAAGGGCCACCCGCTCGGGGCAAGCGGCGTCGCCCAGGGCGTCGAGATCTACGAACAGCTGACCGGCGAGGCGGACGACCGCCAGGTCGACGCCGAGGTCGGGCTCTGTTGTAACGTCGGCGGCTTCGGAAACTGCGTGATTACGACCATTATGGAGGCAGCACAATGACGATGGAAGCGACGAGATACGACGACGGGACGATCAGCTACCCCGGCCACCCGCGTAGCCGGGACGGCGCAGAACCGGTCGGAACGATCGACCTTAGCGAACACACCGCCGAGGTCGTCACCTGGACGACCAGCACCGCGACCCCGCCTGGCGTCCGCGAGCCGAACCACCTCGCGATCGTCGAGTTCGACGTCAGCGAGGACGTCGAGGACGAGGACGCCGAGACGTCGGTCCGGGCGCTCGTTCAGTTAACCGACGGCGACGTCGAGACGGGCGACGAGGTCGAACCCGTCTACACCGAGGAGCTGCGCGAGCCCGGCGCGGGAATCAGAGAGCCCGAGAGCCAGGACTGGGACGGCTACCGATTCGAACCGGTCTGAGAGCCGTCGTCGGCGTCGTCGGGTTCTTCGTCGCCGGCTGTGTCGTCCTCACCGTCGCTCTCCGTGTATCGATCCTTGAGCGTCTCGAGCTCCGCGTCCACGTCGACGCTCGAATCCGGCTCGTCGTCAGCGTCGTCCTGTTGCTCCGTCTCGTCGGGTTCATCGATATCGATCCGTATCGGACCGTCCCCCTCGTCCTCGCGTTGTCCATCGACCGCGTCCCGCAGTCGGCCGTCGACCTCGTCGCGGAGCTCGCGGGCCTCCGTCAGCAGCTCCCGGGCGTCCTCGTCGGCGGGAAGCGTTCCCTCCGAGGCTGCCCGCTGGAGCTCCGCCAGCACGGTATCCAGCTGTGAAAGTGTCGTTCGACGGACCTCGTTTGCGCGCGACCGGGTTCGGTCGCTCGTCTCGTCGACCCGATCGCGCACCTCCTGCTCCGTACGGACGATCTCGAGCCCGCGCTGGAGGGCCTTGAGGGTGCGGACGCTCGACTCGAGCGTCGCCAGCAGCGCCGGGATCGCGACCTCGTCGGCGACCCGGAGTAGTTCACGAGGGGTCGGCGGACGAGGCGCTGGCAACGAACGGCGCCCGCGCGGCGAGTCCTCGAGTTCCGTCTGTAACTCCTCGATCGTTCGCGTGAGCTCGCGAATCGCCTCGGCGAGTTCCTCGTTGGAGTCGACCATACTCCACCTATGCGGGCCGGAACCAAAAGCCAGGTGTTCGAACCACCGCTCTCCCGCACGGAACCAAGCGTTTTTGCCCGACTGGAACCCCTACACTGGTGTGCGAATCGAGAACAGCTTCATTCCCGTTCGGGGAGTCGGCGAGGCTACCGAGCGCCGGCTCTGGGAGAACGGTGTCACCCACTGGGAGGAGTTCGACGGCAGCGTCGTCGGCGAGACGGTCGCCGAGCGGATCGAACGGTTCATCGACGAGGGGTGGACACACCTCGAGCGCGGCGACGTCTCGACGTTCGCCGAGGCGCTCCCGGCCGCGAGCCAGTGGCGGCTCTACGAGAACGTCCGCGAGGACGCCGCCTTTCTGGACATCGAGACGACCGGACTAAACGCTACCACCAGCGACGTGACGACGGTGTCGATCCATCGCGGCGGCGAGACGAAGACGTTCGTGCGCGGTCGCGACCTGACCGCCTCGCGACTCCGCAAGGAACTCGAGCGTTCGTCCCTGCTGGTCACCTTCAACGGAAAGCGCTTCGACGTCCCCTTCCTCGAGACCTGTTACGACGTCGACGTGACGACACCCCACGTCGATCTCATGTATCCCTGTCGGAAGGTCGGACTCGATGGGGGGCTGAAGGCGATCGAGCGAGAGCTCGGTATCGGCCGCGACATGCCCGATCTCAGCGGACGCGACGCCGTTCGGCTCTGGCGGGAGTACGAACGCGGCGACGAGGCGGCTCTCGAACGACTCGTGGCGTACAACCGTGCGGACACGGAGAACATGAAACCGCTGATGGAGACCGTCACGGACCGACTCCACGAGTCGGTCTTCGAGGCGGCGTGTTCGGACGGGTAGTCTCCCGTTCACGGAGTACCGCGGCTCACCGTTCGATCGACACGAGAGACAGGCGCAGCTATTCTATTCGTACGTTTGCTCGTGCTTCGAGACCTCGACGTCGCCGTCGCTGGTAACGGTGACGTCGTAGCCACAGTACTCGAACTCGATCCGTCCGCTTGCCCGAGACAGTCCGTTCTCGCGGGGAGCGAACAATGAATCGAGCGCTTCCGGATTGATCACGTCGTAGAGTGCGTCGTACTCCGGTGGCTCGATATCGGTCGGCTCGACGCCCTCTCGGGCGGCGATCTCGGCGATGACCTCGTAACTCAGGGACATGCCGGTAGCTGTGTCCGAACGATCGACTGAGAGTAGCATTGGCCGGACTCTTTCTGCCGGCATATATAAATCCACTGTCCTCACGACGGCTTCTGAGAAGTTTATCGTACACTGTACAACACATCTATACAGTATTGACTATATTTGGTTCCCGGATCTGGCTCGAAGCTGCGACACTCTTGTTCTGGAACGAGTGTTCAGAGAAAATACGCTCGATACCGTCCACCCGATCGGCGGCTTCACGAGCGACAAACCACGCTCGATCGACGGCGGTACAGACCCTTTCCCGAATCCGGATTACCGACGGTCGTCGACGCCCTGGGGCAGGTCGTTGCCCTGGAGGTCGACGCCGCTCGAGCCGCTACGGATGTGAACCGACGTACTGCCGTCGTCGGCCCGTGCGTACGTGTTCTCGATGTCGACGTCGTTGGCGTTGTGGACGATGATCGGGATGTGACTCGTCTCGAACTCGCTGTTTGTGACCTCGTAGTTGCTGCCGCGAAGCTCGAGGCCGCGCCGGTTGCCGCTACCGAGTTGCTCGACCGAGAGCCCCTCGAACTGGCAGTCGTTCCGCTCGCAGAAGATCGCCGGCTGAATCGGGGAGCCCCCGGCGCTACCGACGACGTTGACGTCCTCGAGCGAGACCGCTCCAGCGTTGTTACCGAGGATGCGGAAGGCGTAGGCGCTGCCGTTGATCTCGACCTCGGAGTTCCGGAAGTCGACCGCGCCGGCACCGTCGTCGATACGAACCGCAGTTCCCTGTCCACCGGCCTTGATCAGCGTGTTCTCGACGGTCGTCGAGTCGACGCCGTTCATGATACGGATCGACTCGCCGTTCTGGTTCGGCGTGTCGATAGTGACGTTCGAGATCGTGTACTCGTTGCCGTGGTCGAGACGGACCGCGTGCTGTCCCTCCGCACCGGTCGGGTTCTCGTCGACGACGAGGATCGCGTCGGAGATCGAGCCGCTGTTGCCGCTGAGACGGACCGAAGCGGTTGCGCTGTTCTCGTACCAGCCACCCTCGACGTCGATGCGACCGTTGTCGCCGGAGGCGTACAGTCCGTTGTCGGGGAACGCTCCGAGGACGCAGTCCTTGAACGTGATGTGGCCCTGGTGGTTGCCGTTGAGAATAATCCCGGTGGCGCCGCGCCAGCGGCCGCCGTGGGGCGTATCGTCGACGTGCTGTCCGCCGTCGAACGCGTGGAAACAGTCGACGATACCGGTTCCGTCGGAGTCGGTGATGTTGAACAGCGCCGGACCCCAGGTACCGCTGTCGTGGACACCGTGGACGAAGACGTCCCGGACGACGAGTTCGTTGCTGACCTCCGCGCTGATGACGCGGATTCCCGTGTTAGAAGCGGTCTGGTCGACGTCGAACCCTTCGAACCAGACGGACCCACCCGGACTCCCGCTGGTTCCAAGTCGGAACAGTCGGTACTGCGGCCCGTCGAAGGAGCTGTAGTTCGCCGGGATCAGCGTCGCGCCGTCGCCGACGACGCCAACGTTGTTGAACCCGGTGATCCGTACCTGAGAGTCCATGTAATACTCCCCTTCGGGGAACTTCAGGAGCGTGTCGTCCGCGATGTTCTCCTGTACGACAGAGGAGACCGACTCGTTCCCGTTCGGATCCGCACCCGCTTCGACGATATCGACGACGTTACTGTAGTCGTCCTCGCTCGTGCTCGCGTCCGAGGACGCGGAGGCCATCCCGGCGACCGAAAGCGTACCGAGACCAGCGAGACAGCCCTTCAGATACGATCGTCTACCTGTCAGCCAGTTACCAGAGTCGTTCGACATTACGGCTTTCTGTAGAGACGGGTCGGTTATACATATACTCGAAGTAATCTGAGTCGAAAATATCGCAGTTCGCGAACGGCCCCGATTCAACTGTTTTCCCGCCGGAACGAGGGCCCTTCCCCCTTATCTCGCGGTTCACCCCTACCGGCGAATTAGCGCGGAAATAATCGACCCGGAGGTAGTGGCTGTCGAAATAGAACAGTTTCACGCCGAATCCCTCGCAGCACTTATACGCTCCGAGAAGTTGTGATGATTGAAACAGTGTCCTACGGGTTTTTCACCCGATTCAGCGGGTCGATTGCAGAACTATATCCGAACCACGTCGGATTAGTCCGCGATGAATCGGAACGGCTACCAGTATCGACGACCCCACCGTAACGACCGATTACACCGGCCGAATCGAACCGCTCGAGTGGCAGGACAGTCGGTCTGGATGGTATGCGTGTCCGTCGATCGGATACGTGTCCGAATCGTAACCAGACTCGAAAAGCGAGATGATCGCGACGAACTGCTTTGTCACGTCCGCGGAGTGGGTGGGATTTGAACGACGGTCACGGCGGCGCCGTTCTCTTCTCCAAACTCACGCGCCTGTTCGTCGCTCGCGAGCGTGCTCGCGACGTCAAGCCAGGGGTGGGATTTGAACCCACGAAGTCTCGATTACAAGTCGAGTGCATGAACCGCCCATGCTCCCCTGGCACAGCAGTGAGTTACCCGTCCTCCTTTGAGTGTGTATCGCTTTCCGATCGGTCCGCGAGCGATCGGCGCATCGATACCCGGTAGGTGTCGTACTCGCGCTGACGATAGAACCGCCTGGCGTCCTCGTTGTCCGAGAGCACTTCCAGCACGGCGACCGCCGCGCCCCGATCGGCGAGGACGTCCTCGGCGGCCTTGAGCAGCGCCGTCCCGACACCGTGTCCGCGGTAGGCGGGTTCGACGTAGACGTTCGAGATCAGTCCGCGGGTCGCATCGAGCGCGAGCGTCCCGCGCTCGAGCGAGAACGAGACGAAACCGACGATCGAGTTCCCGTCGCGAGCGACCAGCAGCCCATCGGTGTGGAGGTGGCCGGCCAGCAGCTCCCGCATTGTCTCCCGGTTTTCCTCGGCGCGGACCGAGGAACCGTGGGTACGCTGACCGCGAGCGAGTCGAACCCACAGCTCGGTGATCGCGGGAAGATCCGCCTGCGTCGCCGGCTCGACGACCGGTGTCTCCGGAGGCATTATCGTCGGGTCGGCGGCAGCGTCAGAAAGGGTTTGCTATCACACCGAGCGACAGTCCGAACAGACCAGTCGCCCGTTGGCGTCCCACAGGGAGTCGGCGAGCGAGCCACAGGCCTCACAGACGCCCTGGGTCGAGAACTCGTCGCCGCCGTTGGGCAACAGCTCGGTGTCGATCTCCTCGCTCGGACGGGAGCCCCGTGACTGGCCGATCGGTCGATCGGTTTCGAGCGGCGGCTCGGCGGCACCGCTCGCCGCACCCTGGAAGGAGCCGGCCGCAGTGATGACGTCGCGCTGCGTGAGGACGCCGACGACCTCATCGTCGCTCTCGACGACCAGGTTACGGATGTTCTGTCGGCTCATCGTCGTTGCGGCGTCGGCCAGCGACCAGCCTGCACCGATAGAGATAACGGGGCTGGTCATCACCTCGCCGACGGTCGTCTCAGCGGGGTCGTCCTCCGCGGCGACGAGTCCGAGGACGTCCCACTCGGTCATGATCCCGACCGGTTCCGAGCCGCGAACAACGAGGACACAGCCCGCCCGTTCCTCACGCATCAGGCGGACGGTCTCCAGAACGGGGTCCGACTCGCTGACGCCGACGTATTCGGTCGTCAGGACCTCCCTGACGGACAGTTCCTGTTCCATATGTGTACAAATCCCACGAACCGGCTAAAAACTATCTCCGGCACGGTTAAGTGAACGCGTGACAAACGTACTGGATTCGACGCTGAGTACGAAGAACCGGGAGAACGGCTGCGTTCGTGATCGGAACCGTTCACCGATCGAACTCGACTCTGGTCCCGTCGGCCCGACAGTCCTCGAGGGCGTGTTTGGCCGCGATGCCCGCCTCGTGGGCGACGCTGCCGCGTCCGACGCCGACCTGGAGTTCGACGTCGACGTCTTCCTCGACGTGGTAGATGGCCTCTTCGTAGGCGTCGACCCCGAGATCTGGACAGACGACGATGACGTTGTCGCCGCCGACGAAGAAGGCCAGACTGTCGTGGGCCCGTCGCATGTGTCGCATAAGAGAGGCGTACCCCTGTTCGATCTCGATGAACGTATCGAAGGCGTTGAGCTCGTCGGTGTACTCGCCCGTCGCGTCGATGACGTCGAAGTGTGCGATCTGGACGTCCTCGCCGGTGCGGTGGGCGTCGTCGATGGTTCGACCCTCGAGACACTCCCGACGGTTCTTGTCCTGTGCGCTGCCGGCCTCCTGGAGCACGGCGGTCGCGTCGGAAAGCGCCTGGACCGGGGTCGTCCCGGTCGCGACCCCGAGACTGACGGTAACGGGGTAGCGGTTACCGACGGACTCCTGGAGCAACGCGTGATCCTCGCGCGAGAGCCCGTTCGTGACGGCGATCATGTTGTCGAAGCGGGTGAAGAAGACGTAGCCGTCGCGGTTCCCGACGAACTGAGAGACGTCGGCGTACAGCCGCGACTGGAGCGTCTGGAGGTCGGCTTCCCGTCGCGGCTCGGGCGTTACGGTCCACGGGCCGTAGTTGTCGATCTGGAGGAGCGTAACCTGCGTGTTCGTCACGGTACCCGAAAATTTCGAGCGGTGTCGTATAAGTGGTACGTAATCCAGATCCGTGACGCCGCTCAGGCGCGTTTCTTCTCGGGGTCGGCTCCCTTCGGGTGGTACTCCCAGAACTCGCCGGTCCGCATCGCGGCGCCGACGGCCTTGTGCATGTCGACGATCGTCTCGAACTCCTCAGCGTCGACGTGTTCGAAGATCTCCCGCATCGGCACGACGCGCTGGTAGTTGATCCGGATCGGGTCGTCGCCGTGCTCGGCGACGAACTCGTCGCGATCCATCGGGAAGTCTTCCTCCTCGTCGACCTTATCAGCGATGATCCGCATGTCGAACTTCCGCATTCCCTCGCTACCCTGCTCCCCGTCGGGGTCGAATGGCCAGTCCATACTCCGAGGTGTGTGTGGGGGGCGCAAAAGGATTACCCTCCGCTCCGATCTCGCCGTGAAACGGGTCCGCGGACGATCCGTCCGTCGACGATCAGTCGTCGGCCGCGGTTTCGGGATCCGCGGGTTCGAGTTCGCCGTCCTTGAGAAGCTCCTCGCGGTGTTCGTCGAGCAACGGCGCTCGCCGACCGGGCTCGGGCGGCGTCTCGGTCATCTTGATCGGCGAGCCTGCGATCTCGACGGTTTCGTCGGCTCCGGGCTGTTCGACGGGGACGAGCATCTTCCTGTCGCGAACGTGGGGGTCCTCGAAGATCTCGTCGGTGCTCTGGACCGGCGCGACCGGAACCCGTCCCTCAAGGGTGTCGACAAGCGTCTCCGTCTCGATGCCCTCGGCCCACGCGGCGATCTCCTCGCGCAACTGTTCGCGGTGTTCGAGGCGATCGGCCGCATCGGGGTACTCCGTGGCCAGATCGGGTCGGTCCATCGCCTCGCAGACCTCCCGCCAGTGGTTGGTGCCGAACGCGGCGATCACGGCGTACCCGTCCGCGGTCTCGAAGGCGTCGTACGGAAACAGCGTCGGATGGGAGTTTCCGCGACGAGAGGGCGCTTCGCCGGTGTAGGAGTGTTGGTAGATCGCGCGCTCGGTCATACTGAGCATCGCGTCGTACATCGCCGTATCGACGTACTGGCCCTCGCCGGTCTGCTCGCGGTGGTTGACCGCCGCGAGGATCCCGATACAGTTCAGCGTCGCGGTGAAGAGGTCGCCGATCCCGGGGCCGACCTTCGTCGGCGGCCCGTCCTCGTGGCCGGTGATCTCCATCACGCCGCCAAGCGCCTGCGCGATGAGATCGAAGGAGGGTTGGCCCTGACGGTGGGTCTCGCCCGTACGCGGATCGCCGAAACCCCGGATCGAGGAGTAGATCAGCTCCGGATTGTGCTCGCTGAGGGTCTCGTAGCCCAGATCGTACTTCTCCATCGTCCCCGCGCGGTAGTTCTCGACGACGATGTCGGCCTCCTCGACCAGCGAGAGGAAATCGTCGCGGTCGTCCTCGTCGTTGAAATCGAGCTCGAGACTGCGCTTGCCGCGGTTGACGCTCTGGAAGTAGCCGCCGTAGGCCTCCTCGTCGGCGTCGTCGACGAACGGGGGGTTCGACCTGATTAGGTCCCCACCGGGACGCTCGATCTTTACGACGTCGGCGCCCATATCCGCGAGCAGCATCGTACAGTACGGGCCGGCCAGCACCTGCGTCAGGTCGATCACGCGCAGATTCGACAGTGCGCCCATGGGTGCGAGTGACTGTGGACAGGCGCAAAAACCTTTGCAATAGATCATGAAGGTGTGGTTGTCTCTCAAGGGGGTGGTGCTAGGTTGTATAAGGAGTATTATCATGATCAACCATTAACTTTATACGGGTATTCCTCATGGTTCTGCACACGATGTCCCAAACGGTCGTCCTCGGCGTGATCGGCTCCGACGCTCACGTCGTTGGCATCACGATCCTCGAGCAGGCCCTGAGTGCAGCTGGCTTCGACGTCGTCAACCTCGGCGTCCAGACCTCCCAGGAGGACTTCGCGGAGGCCGCGGTAGCCCACTCGGCGGAGGCTGTACTCGTCTCCTCGCTCTACGGGCACGCCGAGCAGGACTGTCAGGGGTTCCACGACGTCCTCGACGATGCCGACATCGACGCCGTCACCTACATCGGCGGCAACCTCGCGGTCGGCCAGGACGATTTCGAGCAGACCCGGGAAACGTTCGAGGAGCTCGGGTTCGATCGCGTCTTCGACTCCGAGACCGACCCCGAGGAGGCGATCGCCGCCCTCGAACGAGACCTCCACCTCACCACCTCCGAGTCCGACCAGGTCACCGTCACCTCATAGCCCTCCCTCGATGATACGCGACGAACGCATTCCGTCCGACGAGCTGCGGCGCATCGACAACGAAATCCGCTCCGGCTGGTCCACTGGCGAGGACGTCGACTTCGAGGAGGCGATTCGCTACCACGAGTCGCTGCCGGCGAGCAAGCGGTTCGCCGACGTCCTCGAGTCGGCCGACAAACCGCTCCTGCAACCGCGTGCGGGGGTCCCGCGGCTCGACGACCAGATCGAGCTGCTGGAGTATCTGCAGGACGACGGGAGAGCGGATCTGCTCCCGACGACGATCGACTCCTACACGCGCGACAACGAGTACGGGAAAGCCCAGGAGGGGCTCGAGAAGGCTCGCGAGACCGGCGAGGACACCCTCAACGGGTTCCCCGCGGTCAACCACGGGATCGAGGGCTGTCGCGAGCTGATCGAGGCCTTAGACGCCCCGATCGAGGTCCGTCACGGCACTCCCGACGCCCGGCTACTGGCGGCGATCACCTTCGCGGGCGGGTTCCAGAGCTTCGAGGGCGGACCGATCTCGTACAACATCCCCTACACGAAACGCCACGGGCTCGAGGAGACCATCGAGAAGTGGCAGTTCGTGGATCGGCTGGCGGGTGCCTACACCGAGCGGGGCGTGCGGATCAACCGCGAGCCGTTCGGCCCCCTGACGGGGACGCTGGTCCCGCCCTCGATCGCGATCGCGATCATGATCGTCGAGGGCCAGCTCGCCGCGACCCAGGGCGTGCGCTCGATCACGCTGGGCTACGGCCAGGTCGGCAACGTCGTCCAGGACGTCGCCGCTCTGAACGCCCTCCAGAAGCTCGGGGACGAGTATCTCCCCGACGAGGTCGTCGTCACGACGGTCTTTCACGAGTGGATGGGCGGGTTCCCGCCCGACGAGGCTCGCGCTAACGGCGTCATCAGCCTCGGCGGGATGACAGCCGCCATCGCCCAGCCAAACAAGGTGATCACCAAATCGCCCCAGGAGTTCCAGGGGGTCCCGACGAAGGAAGCGAACGCTGCCGGGCTTCGAACGACGAGACAGGTTATCGATATGGCGATCGAGCAGAACATCGACATCGACGGTATCGCGGAGGAACAGGAGCTGATCGAGCGAGAGACGCGGTGTCTCATGGATACGATCTTCAGCCACGGCGACGGCGACGTCGTCCAGGGAACGATCAAGGCGTTCGACTCCGGAGCGCTGGACGTCCCCTTCGCGCCCAGTGACAGCGCGAGAGGCGCCGTCCTGCCCGCGCGTGACGACGACGGTCGCGTGCGGATCTTCGAGTGGGGCGACCTCGCGATGGACGACGACATCAAGGAGATTCACAAGGCACGACTCTCCCAGCGGGCCGACACCGAGGGCCGCGAGGAGTCGTTCCGGATGGTCGCCGACGACGTCGACGCGATCAGCGACGGGAAGCTCATCGGCCGCCCGCAGGAGAAAGGAGGTGTCGGCAGTGCGGATTGAGACGATCCACGCCACGCCGGGCTACAGCGGGTTCTTCTTCGACGACCAGCGCGCGATCAAAGCGGGCGCCAGCCAGGACGGGTTCACCTACGAGGGCGAGCCCGTCACGGAGGGGTTCGACGAGATCCGCCAGGCAGGCGAGACGCTGCTCGTCGAGGTCGAACTCGAGGACGGAAGCCTCCACCGCGGCGACTGCGCCGCGGTCCAGTACTCCGGCGCGGGCGGACGCGACCCCCTGTTCCGGGCCGCCGAGTACGCCCCCGTCGTCGAGGGTCCCGTCGCCGAGGCGCTGACCGGCCGCGAGGCGGGCGAGTTCCTCGCGAACGCCGAACTACTCGAGGACCTCGAGATCGAAGGGGACCGGCTCCACACGGCGATCCGATACGGTGTCTCACAGGCGCTGCTGGCCGCGGCCGCACGCGACGCGGCCGCAACGCGGACGGACGTCCTCGCAGACGAGCTCGGGACGGAGCCGGCAACCGAGCCGGTTCCGGTCTTCGGCCAGTCGGGCGACGACCGCTATGTCAACACCGAGAAGATGTTCGTCAAGGGCGTTCCCGTCCTCCCCCACGGACTGATTAACAGCGTCGAGAAGATCGGCGAGGACGGCGGGACATTGCTCGAGTACGTCGAGTGGCTGGTCGAGCGCTCACAGGAGCTCGGCCCGGAGGGGTACGACCCCCGGTTCCACATCGACGTCTACGGCATGATCGGCGAGATATTCGGCCCGCCCTACGACCGTGAGGAGGTCGTTGACTACTTCCGGGCGCTTGAGGACGCCGCCGCGCCCTCTCCGATCCAGATCGAGGGGCCGATGGACGTCGGCGACCGGGAGGGGCAGATCGAGGCGATGGTCGAGCTCCGCGAGGGGCTCGCCGCCGCCGGCGTCGGCGTCGACATCGTCGCCGACGAGTGGTGTAATACCTTCGAGGACGTCCGGGCGTTCGTCGACCGGGGCGCGGCCGACGTCGTCCAGATCAAGACTCCCGACCTCGGCGGGATCCACCGCAGCGGCCAGGCGGTGCGGTACTGCGAGGGGACCGACACCCGCGCCTATTTGGGCGGGACCTGCAACGAGACCGAGACCTCCGCGCGGGCCTGCGCGCACGTCGCGCTCGCGACCGACGCCGCACAGGTGCTTGCAAAGCCCGGAATGGGGTTCGACGAGGGGTACATGATCGTGGAAAACGAGATGCGACGAACCGTCGCCAGACGAAACAGAGACCGACAACGTCCGAACACTGACGAGGTGGCTGCAGATGACTAGGGAATCGCAAGGCGACTCCAGAACGGAGAGCGGCGAGCGAAGCGAGCCGCGATCGATCGACTGGACCGACACCGAGACGTTCGCCCGGGCGCTCGACCGCGCCGACACCCGCGAGAAGGGCAACTACTTCGAGGCGTTCGCGGAGGGGGATCTGATCGAGCACGATCCCGGGCTCACGCTCACGCAGTGGGGCAACGAGGCCTGGATGAGCCAGACGCTGAACCACGATCCCGCCTACTGGCGGACCGACGCCGCCCGGGAGCGGGGGTTCGACGAGCCCCCGGTCCATCCCGACTACCTCACCGCCGCCACGCTGGGAATCACCGTCGAGGACTTAAGCGAGAAGGGCGGCTACTTCCTCGGACGCACCGACGTCCGATACCCCGGCGCCCCCGTCTACACCGGCACCGAACTGCGCGTCGAGAGCGAGGTCGTCTCGACGGCGACCTCGAGCTCCCGGCCCGAGTACGGGATCGTCACCTGGCGCACCCGCGGTCGGGACGCAGAGACCGACGACGTCCTCTGCTCCTACGAACGAACGAACATGATCCCGCGACGCGAGCCCGTCGCGACCGACGGCGGCGGCGGAAGCGCTGCGGCGGCCGAAGAGCCCGACGAGCCCGACCTCCCGAGCGAGTTCGTCACCCCCGACGGCGGCGCCTTCGAGGACTTCCGCGAGGCCCTCGAGCGCGCCGACGACCGGGACGCCGCAGTCGCCTACCGCCACGAGCGGGGTCGCACGCAGGACGACACGACCGTCGCCGGACTGCCGCTGGCAACGCTGAACACTGCCAAACAGCACCACAACGCCGACGTCATGGCCAACTCGCCGTCGGGCGACATCGTCACCTACGGCGACGTCACCCGATCGACGGCGCTGGGTCACGCCCGCTCCGACGAGGACACCTACCGCGAGGTCGGGTTCGACGACGAACAGTTCCACACGTTCGTCACGCCCGGCGATACCGTCTACGCGTTCACCCGCGTCCTCGAGGCCGAAGAGACGGGGCGTGACGAAGCGGGCACCGTCCGTTTCGAACACATCGCGTTCAACCAGGACGAGACACCGGTCTACTCCGGGACTCGTACCGCGGAGATCCGCAAGCGCTCGAGCTGAACCGCCCGCCGACCGCCCGTTTCCGACCACACCAGACACATCCACACGCATGACCGACGATACCGAGATCCGACTCTGCCGCACGTTCCAGACTGCACCCGCCGCCGTCCCCAAGGAGGAGACGGCGAAGTACCTCGTCTCGGCGCTGGAGGCCGAGGGGTTCCAGGCACCCGACTGGCTCGTCCCCGACCTCGAGGACGGCACCGCGCCCGACATGAAAGCCGAGGGGCTCGAGAACACGATCGATCGCGTCCCCGAGTACGAGTTCCCCGGCGAGATCCACCCGCGCGTCGAGTGGGCCTACGACGACGACCGGTTCCGGGAGAACGGGCGCGAACAGATCGACCGCCTGGTGGCCGAGATCGGCGACGAGATCGACGGCGTGGTCGTCCCGAAGGTCGGCCGCGTGGCGGACGTCGAGCGAGCCGCCGCCGCCGTCGCGGAGGCCGAACGCGAGCACGGCTACCCCGACGGCTCGATCGATCTCTCGATCATCATCGAGTCGGGGCGGGCCCGCTCGGACCTCCGCGAGATCGCGAAGTTCGGCGCCGACTCGCGGCTCACCGCCTTGATCTTCGGACCGGTCGACTACGCCGCCGAGCTGGGCGGTCGCGACCTCGGCGAGGGCATGCCCCGCTGGGACGGGCTGCTCGAGGCGCTCTCGAACGAGGCCAGCGCGGGCGGGCTGCTCGCGATCGGCGGCCCGTTTGACGACCTGTTCAAAGAGCGGGCCGGGCTGACGTTCTACAACGCCGAGGCGTACGCCGACCAGGTCGAACGCGAGGCCCAGGTCGGACTGGACGGCTCCTGGTCGCTGTACCCCAAGCAGACGCTCCAGGCGAATACGATCCATATGCCCACGCCCGAGGAACTCGAGCGCGACGTCCACAAGATCGAGCGCTTCAACGAGGCCAAACGCGAGGGCACCGGCGCGGTCACCATCGACGGCCAGATGGTCGACGAGGCGACGTTCAAGAACTTCCGTAACACCGTCCAAACGGTGCGGGCGATCCACGACCGCCGTCCCGACCAGACCGAGGAGCGCTACGACGGCGAGCTGCTGGACCGGGCACTCGAACTCGAGCTGTCCTACCGATAGGCGCTTCCGCGCTCGTCGCTCGCCGCGGCGAGTAGCGTGGCCGAGGACGCCGTCCTCGAGCGGTCGTCCACCACCGAGAACCGGTTCGCCGACCCCCTTCTTCCCCTTTTGGATCGACATTTCTGGACAGAAAGTATTCACCCGTATAGCGACGTTCGGAGCCCGTGCTCTCCACCCCGACAAATAGCGACACCATGTACAGCCCGATCGCTTTCCGCACCGAACCGAACGCTCGAACGGGGCTGCCATGACTCGACCGAGACCGCGAGCGGGTAATCTGCGATGGGGGTGGCGGTGTCCGCGCTGCGATACCGACGTCGACGTCGGCCGGGACGGGCGGACGGACACCTTCTACTGGCACTGCGAGGACGTCGACTGTCCCGCGTTCGGGATCGGCTTCCGATCGCGCCGGCAGGCGCGGCTCGGCGTCCTCGAGTACCGCGAGCGCTATCGGGGGATCTACCGATAGGCGTGTCGTCCCCGACCGCGCTTCGGTCGGCCCGCAAGCACTGACGCGACGCATCGTCCCGAAGACACTTGCCGTCCCGTTCGAAATTCGGGGACGATGACCGACAAGGACGTCCTGTTCCGGCTGAACGTTATCATCGGACTGCTAGTCTGTGTCCTCGCGATCCAGCTGTTTTCCGTTCTCCCATTCGGACTCCTGGCGTTCGTCCTCGCGCTTGCGCTCCTGTTCGTGCCGGGGCTGCTTTTGCTGTTACGCCACTCCGAATCGGCGTCTGCAGTGCGGTGAGTCGGGTGCTGCACTCGAGCCGTTTTCACGTCGGCGGGGCTCGTCGTGTGGTCTCGGAAGAAGATGGTGGGTGTGGGATTCGAACGGCAGAACGAGGGAGCGAAGTGGCCGAAGTTCAGGTGGTTCGAGTCCCACCGACGTCGCTGTCGGTCATGAAGTTGTTCGCAACAGCAATGGTGAGGATGGGATTTGAACCACGCCCGAGAACCTGCTCACTGCGTTCGCAGAACCTCGGTCTGGTTCAAATCCCACCGTTTCGTTTTCCGGCTCACGTGCTCCTCGCGAGGCTCGTCGCAGTTGTTCGCCGAAAAACGGTGGGGATGGGATTTGAACCCATGAGGCTTGACAGCCACCTGCTCTCAAGGCAGGCGCGTTAGGCCGCTCTGCC